>Ga0172380_10000056_pt1 | contig 242942 bp, 215 predicted proteins | sample Leawe162metaG_FD_119747 | JGI IMG/M metagenome (GOLD analysis project Ga0172380, IMG submission 119747) | Leachate microbial communities from a municipal landfill in Southern Ontario, Canada - Leachate well 162 metaG | ecosystem: Engineered > Solid waste > Landfill > Unclassified | place... | reverse complement strand
TGGATCTTCGGATGGAATTGCAACCGTTTATGCTTCTGCGGGAACACCTACTTATAGCTACCAATTAGGGGCTGGTGCACTTCAAACCAACAGTGACTTTACTGGTTTGGCAGCTGGATTGTATTCTGTAACCTTGAGTGATATCAATAACTGTGTTGCCAGTAATTTTATCAGCTTAACAAATCCACCTGTTTTATCCATAACATCTGTGTCATCAACCGATGCACTGTGCTTTGGCTCTTCTGAAGGAACGATTTCAATCGTTGCGGCAGGTGGAACACCAAACTACCAGTACAGTTATGACGGTGGAATCAACTATGTTTCTGCTTCTACTATGACAGGATTGACAGCGGGATCATACCATGTGTATGTGAGAGATACCAACTTGTGTCAAATCGACATGACGAATGTAATCATCAGCCAACCAACGCCGGTTGACTTTGCTTCCATCGTTATTTCAAATGCGACTTGTTTTGGATTCAATGATGGTTCCATTACCGTTACACCAACAGGTGGTACAGCGCCGTACAGTTATACTTGGTCGGCCAATGCAGCTACGGGTAACTCAAACACTGCAACCGGTTTGGTAGCGGGCAGTTATTCTGTCACCATTACAGATGATCATTTGTGTACAGTCGATAGTATCGGAATTCTCGTTACTTCTCCTCCGCAAATTACCATTACTTCCATCGTAACGGATTCCGTAAATTGTTTCGGAGGATCGGATGGATCAGTGGTCATCACGGCAAACAACGCAGTGAACTATACCATTACTAGTTCTGGTGGCGCGGTAACCGGTCCTCAAGCGGCTTTCACCTTCAATGGTTTAGCAGCGGATACCTATACTTTGCAACTGACTGATATCAACGGTTGTACAATGGACAGTTCATTCCAACTATTTGAAGCAACGCCAATTTCCATCACCTCTGTTGTAATTACAACCAATTTATGTAATGGAGATAATACTGGAGGAATTACAATTTCTGCGACTGGTGGAACAGGCACGTATCAATATTCATTTGACGGTGGTGCTACATTTGGAGCATCCAACTCGAACCTTGCTCTTCCAGCGGGATCGTATACAGTTTCTGTTCGAGATATAAACCTTTGTGTTTTCGACTCAATTGGAGTTGTCATTACGGAGCCAACCGCTCTAGTAGTAGATTCAATGGTTATTTCTAGTGCAACTTGTTATAGCCAATGCAATGGTTCTATTACGGCTAACATTTCAGGAGGAACGGGTGCATACACGTATTCGTGGACAAACATTACCCCAAATCCAGGAAATACAAATGCTGTAACCAATCTTTGTGATGGACTCTATGATTTAGAAGTGATGGATGCCAACGGTTGTATCTTGGATACACTTAATAATGCAGTTGCTGAGCCACCTCAAATCGTATTCATTACGTTAACTACTGACAGCGTGAATTGTTTTGGTGGATCGGATGGTATTATTGACATCAATGCTACCAATACAACGAATTACATTATTTCTGGACCTGTGAATCTGACTCAAACAACGGGTACATTTACTGGTTTGCCTGCTGGTGTATATCAAATTGAGCTACAAGATATCAATGGATGTTCTGTCTACAATGATACAACACTTTATGAGCCAACTTTGTTTACAATTTCAACAGGAAATGACACAACTATTTGTGCCAATTCTAGTGCCAATTTGATGGGCTTTGGAAACGGTGGAATTGCTCCTTACACCTTTACTTGGACAAGTTTTGGCCCTGGAGCTAATCAAGTTGTTTCTCCAGCTGCAACGACAAATTATTACTTGACAGCAACGGATGCAAATGGCTGTGCGGCTGGACCGGATTCCACACTTGTAACCTTGTTTGATCCATTGACAACGACAGCATTGAATGATACTACTTTGTGCGCAGGTGGAACAGCTCCAGTTTCTATTGCAGTGTTGACAGGTGTACCAACCTATTCGTACACTTGGGCACCAGCACCAGTTTCTGGACAAGGAACTCCGTATGCGGTTTTATCGGCAGGCAGTTATAGTGTAACGGTTACCGATCAATGTGATGCTCAAGTCATCGAGAACATAGTTGTAACAACCTTCTCAGAACCAACGCTTAATATAACAGGAGTGAATAGTGGCTGTGCTCCGCATACAATTGTGGTCAATTCTAATAATGCTACGATATCGAATTGTGTATGGAACTTTGGGAATGGCATTACGGCGAATAGTTGTGGGCCTACAACGTATACTTACAACAATGCCGGAACTTATTCTATCTCATTCTCTTACACCACCTCTTTTGGATGTCAGTTTGACACGACAATTGTGAATCCCGTGACAGTGAGCGAACCACCAGTAGCAAGTTTCACTTATTCGCCAAATGAACCAAATTTGACATTCAATACGGTAGAATTTACGAATACAAGTGCTGGAGGTTCACAATATTATTGGGATTTTGATGGCGCTGGATTCTCCACAACAGAAAATCCTAGCTTTACTTTCCCATCCGATGTTGCGAATGACTACAATACGTGTCTTACTGTCACTGACAACTATACAGGCTATTCTTGTTCATCCACTTATTGTATCATTATTCCAATGGATGAAGGATTTAGCTTGTATGTTCCAAATGCGTTCACGCCAGACAATGATGAACACAATAACGTTTTCAAAGCAGTCGTTTTGGGTGCAAAAGAAGGTTCATTTGTTATGCAAATCTTCGACCGATGGGGTGAATTAATCTTTGAATCACACGATCCTGAAGTTGGTTGGGACGGAACGTACAATAATATCGTAAGTCAAGACGGTTCATATGTTTGGAAAATCCAAGTGAAAATGAAAAATGTGGATGACGTGGTTTACAAACACGGTCACGTCATGTTGCTTAGATAATTAATACAAAGGCTTATATTTCGCTTTCGCCGTTGATCGGCTGCAAGCGTTGAAATGCCACCATTCAGTAGGGATGTTACGAAAGTTTTGGGATTCCATTACGTTTCGTAACATCTTTCTGTTTTCTAGCTGTTGCTTCGATAACTCACCCGATTTCAAGAATTGGAGTTCCAAAGATGGATAGGCAATTTTCCGAATGTCATCGTAGCCTGCTCCCATATCCAGCGCCACTCCTTGTGCATTACAAATCGTTAGATCTACCGCGGCACCATAATTATGTATACTTCCATTGGCTGGATTGCTCACAAATTTAGAGCGTTCGGATATAGGAATCGAGTCCAAAGCAATCCACATTTTTTTCTGTACACTTATTGGACGAACAGCGTCGTATATTAACAAATGAAAATCTCCATAGTGATCATTCAAAAACTCTTGGCATTTGCTCAAACGAAGTGCAACATCTTCTTGTAAAAATGCATGCGTCAAGGTATCGTATAACTTCATTTTCATAAAATTGTCAGCAGTTGCGTACTTCAGCTCAACATAAATGGAAGAATTTATGGAACGAACATTTACCAACCCCAATTGCATTAAACTCGTGGCATTCTTTCTTTTTAAATCAGAATACGCTGGATTTGTTTCCAAATCTACCTTGTTTTTCGTTTCCTTGTTGGCAACGCTTTCCTTCTCCGTTGGTAAATTTTGATCCGAATTTTGCAAGTCTTGGCAGGAAGAAGTAGTTGCGATCAACACCGTAATACCACATTTTAGAAAAAACCTATTAAATGCCATCTTTTTGTAATTTTACCTCGTTGTTTCTACTTAAATTTATCGCCAAATTATATATAATATGCCAAAGATATCACAGAAAGGAATCGCGATGCCTTCCTCCCCTATTCGTAAATTGGTTCCTTACGCTGAGAAAGCATTTCAAAAAGGTATTTCTGTTTATTACTTAAACATTGGTCAACCCGATGTAGAAACACCTGAATTAGCCATTGATGCCATTCACAATTTCGATAACAAAGTTTTAGAATACAGTCATTCTGCTGGTTTTGAATCGTATAGAAGAAAATTGGCGGATAGTTATGTGAAAAATGACATTCATGTTACCCACGAAGAAATTATCATCACAACCGGTGGTTCGGAAGCCTTAATTTTTGGTTTGCTCTCTACGTGTGATGCCGGTGACGAAATTATTATACCAGAGCCATTTTATGCCAATTACAATGCATTTGCGATTACAGCGGGTGTAAAAGTGGTTCCCGTAACATCTAGCATTGATACAGGTTTCGCTTTGCCTCCTATTTCTGAAATTGAGAAAAAAATAACAGCGAAAACCAAAGCTATTTTGATTTGTAATCCAGGTAATCCAACGGGTTATTTGTATTCCAAAGAAGAGTTGGAACAATTGAGAGAGATTGTCATCAAACACGATTTGTTCCTTTTCTCCGATGAAGTGTACCGTGAGTTTTGCTATGACGGTGCCGTTCCAATGTCTGTAATGAACCTAAAAGGTATCGAAGAAAACGTAATCATGATCGATTCTGTTTCCAAACGTTACTCCATGTGTGGAGCGAGAATTGGTGCTTTGGTAACGAAAAACAAAGAGGTAATGGCGACTGTTCTGAAATTTGGTCAGGCACGTCTTTCTCCCCCTACGATTGATCAATACGCAGCAGAAGCTGCTTTGAATACACCTCAAAGTTATTTTGACGATGTTGTTTCTGAATATGTAGCTCGACGTGATATTTTGGTCGACGGATTGAACTCCATTCCAGGTGTTTATTGTCCAAAACCGCGTGGTGCCTTTTATTGTGTTGCGAAATTCCCGGTAGATGATACTGAAACTTTCTGTCAATGGCTTTTGGAAGAGTTTGAGTTCAATGGTGAAACAGTGATGATGGCGCCAGCAAGTGGTTTTTATTCCACACCAGGTGAAGGAAAACAAGAAGCACGATTGGCGTACGTATTGCAACAATCTTCTTTGGTAAGCGCCGTCGAGTGCTTGCGCGAAGCATTAAAAGTATATCCAGGTCGAATTGAAGCTGAAATTGCTGCTGAAGCGACTGTTTAAAAAAATAAGAACCAAAAAAAAGGCTTTCCAATGGAAAGCCTTTTTTTATGTCTTATGATTTAGTTTCGGAAGAAACTCAAACTTTGAGAAAGTGTATCTTTCAATTTTGTTCGTTCTACAATGTAATCCAAGAAACCGTGTTCTAAAACAAATTCGGCTGTTTGGAAACCTTCTGGCAAATCTCTACCGATGGTTTCTTTTACGACACGCGGTCCTGCAAAACCAATCAATGCTTCTGGCTCCGCAATATTCAAATCGCCTAGCATCGCAAAAGAAGCGGTAACACCACCTGTTGTCGGATCGGTTAAAAAGGAAATGTAAGGCAATCCTGCTTCTGATAATTGCCCTAATTTTCCAGATATTTTGGCCATTTGCATCAACGAATATCCAGCTTCCATCATGCGCGCGCCACCTGATTTTGAAATAATCATAAACGGCGCTTTGATTTTAATCGCATGGTCAATGGCTCTTGCCACTTTTTCTCCCATCACAGAGCCCATAGATCCTCCAATGAATGAAAAGTCCATCGCTGCTACCACGAAATCATGACCGTTCATCTTACCAACGGCGGTTCGAATCGCATCGGTTAAACCGGTTGCTTTTTGTGTCGCCTTAATTCGGTCAGTATATTTTTTTGTATCAGTAAATTCCAACGGGTCACCCGATGTCAATTTCACGTCCAATTCTTTGAATTTATTGTCGTCAAATAACAAACTGAAATATTGCGCAGATCCAATTCTTTCGTGGTTGTTGCAACGGTCGCAAACCCACGCGTTTTTCACTAAATCTTCAGCGGTGAACAAGGTTTTACAATTGCTGCATTTTTGCCACAAGCCTTCTGGCGTTTCTTTCTTTTCTTTGGTGGAGGTGGTAATCCCCTCTTTTCTTCTTTGAAACCAACTCATAGTATTTTAATTTAAACGTTTAAATTACAACGTATTAATGTTATTCAAATCCGTAAACGACTTTTCTAATCTTGCGATGAATGTCAATTCACTTTCTCGTAACCATTTTCTTGGATCGTAGTATTTTTTATTCGGTTGGTCGTCTCCTTCAGGATTTCCAATTTGCGTGTGCAAATAGTCGATGTTTTTCACGATGTAATCTCTCGTACCTTCCGTAAAAGCAAATTGCAAATCGGTATCAATGTTCATTTTAATAACTCCGTATCCAATCGCTTCACGAATTTCTTCAACCGTTGAACCAGAACCACCATGGAAAACAAAATCAACTGGGTTTTCGCCCGTATTGAATTTCTCTTGAACGTATTTCTGAGAATTCAACAAAATTTTCGGTGTCAACTTCACATTTCCGGGTTTGTACACACCGTGTACGTTTCCAAAAGCCGCAGCAATGGTGAAACGAGGAGAAATTTTCATTAATTCTTCGTACGCATAAGCCACTTCAGAAGGTTGCGTGTACAATTTTGAACTGTCCACATCTGAATTGTCTACTCCGTCTTCTTCTCCACCCGTGATGCCCAATTCGATTTCCAACGTCATGTTGATTTTCGCCATGCGCGCCAAATAGGTTTTGCACAACTCAATGTTTTCATGAATCGGTTCTTCTGAAAAGTCCAACATGTGTGAACTGTACAATGGAACTCCGTATTGTTTGAAATGTTCTTCGCCAGCCTCCAATAAACCGTCAATCCAAGGCAATAATTTCTTCGCGCAATGATCGGTATGCAAAATCACTGTTGCACCGTACATTTCTGCCATGCGGTGCACGTGTAATGCACCAGATATTGAACCTGCAATGGCTGCTTTTTCTCCAGCATTGTCCAAACTTTTTCCTGCCAAAAACAGACCGCCACCATTCGAAAACTGAATAATCGCCGGTGCTTTCATTTTCGCAGCCGCTTCCATTACAGCGTTTATATTGCTTGAAGTTGTAACATTGATTGCTGGTAATGCAAACCCTTTTTCCTTTGCATAACGGAAAATTTCTTGAACTTGGTCGCCCGTAGCTACGCCTGGTTTTATGTTGTGTGCCATTTTATTCATTCAAAATTGAGGAAGCAAAGATAACAATTAATAGTTTGATGATTCCGAAAAATGAAGGCTAAAACTGCCTATTTTTATTTTTCAAAGGGGAAAAAATAGAAACAAAATTCAAGGAATTGAAATATAAATTACGGAAAGGAACAAATCCTTCTCTCGTAACTTGGAGTTGCTTTTTTTTTAAACGTCACTATTCTCTGCATCGTTTTGTATTCATGCATTCAGCAAATTTGAAAGAAATTTCAAATGCTATTGCCGCAATTCAAATCAGGATTATGTAGTAAATTCGAGTGGAAGAAACGCATCTTTTCTTACCTTTGTTTGTAGCAAAATTTTCAATGAGTTATTTAGACGAATTAAACGAAAGCCAATTGGTGGCTGTGAAAAATATTTACGGTCCCACGATGGTAATTGCCGGCGCTGGATCTGGAAAAACGCGGGTTCTCACCTACCGAATTGCCTATATGATGGAAGCAGGAATTGATCCGTTTAACATTATGGCATTGACGTTTACCAACAAAGCGGCACGAGAAATGACCGAAAGAATTGGTCACATCGTAGGCGGAAGTGAAGCAAAAAGCATCACCATGGGAACGTTTCACTCCGTTTTCTCTCGTATTTTACGCTACAATTCTGACCGTTTGGGTTATCCATCCAACTTCACGATTTACGACACACAAGATTCAAAAAGTTTATTGAAATCCGTGATTTCAGATTTGAATTTGGACGAAAAAATCTACAAACCAGGCAATGTTTTGGGTCGAATTTCTTCGGCAAAAAACAACTTGATTTCACCAGAAGCCTACGCGCAAAACAAAGAAATTCTCGACGAAGACAAAATGTCAAAACGTCCAGAAATGGCTACTATTTACAAAAATTATGCGTTGCGTTGTTTCAAAGCCGGCGCCATGGATTTCGATGATTTGTTGTACCAAACCAATGTTTTGCTGCGCGATTTCCCGGACGTTCTCTCCTACTACCAACAAAAATTCAAATACATTTTGGTGGATGAGTACCAAGATACCAACTTTGCTCAATACTTGATTGTTAAGAAATTAGCAGCGGTTTATGAGAATATTTGCGTGGTCGGTGACGATGCCCAAAGTATCTATTCCTTCCGTGGCGCCAACATTCAAAACATCTTGAATTTCAAAACGGATTATCCGGATTTCAAACTCTACAAACTCGAACAAAATTACCGTTCTACGAAAAACATCGTGGAAGCCGCAAATAGTGTTATCAAGCGAAACCAAGACCAAATCGAAAAGAAAGTTTGGACCGATAACGACGAAGGAAAGAAAATCAAAGTCATTCGCACACTGACCGACAACGAAGAAGGAAAAGTGATTGTGAATCGAATTTACGACACCAAACAAGGCGAAGGTTTGCCGTACAGTGATTTTGCGATTTTGTACCGAACCAACAAGCAATCCAGAGCTTTTGAGGAAGCTTTGCGAAAGCTGAACATGCCCTACAAGATTTTTGGTGGACTTTCTTTTTACCAACGGAAAGAAATCAAAGACATTTTAGCGTACTTCCGATTGGTGACGAATCCCAATGACGAAGAAGCCTTCAAACGCATCATCAATTACCCAAAACGAGGCATTGGAAAAACCACGATTGAAAATTTGCTAATCGCCTCAACTCAGTACAATGTTAGTCTTTGGGACGTTGTCAGTAATTTTCATCAATATCCGGTCAACATCAATTCGGGGGCGAAATCGAAAATTTCGGATTTTGTCACCATGGTGTCCAGTTTCACTGCGCAATTGCGCAAATTGAACGCCTATGAATTGGCGCAAGAAATTGCACGTTCGTCTGGAATTTTAAAAGAACTTTTTGCTGACAAAGACAAAGGTGTTGAAGAAGTTGAACGCTACCAAAACATCGAACAATTGATCAGTGGTATCAAAGAATTCACGGTGGCAAACAATGAATCAGGTGACATTTATTTACCTGATTTCTTGATGGATGTTGCGCTTTTGACGGATGCCGATAATCAAACTGACGATGATAAAAATTACGTAACGCTCATGACCATTCACTCCAGTAAGGGTCTAGAGTTTCCAAATGTTTTTCTCGTAGGCATGGAAGAAAATCTCTTTCCATCCCAAATGGTTTTGAGTACTCGATCAGAATTAGAAGAAGAACGAAGACTGTTTTATGTAGCGGTAACGCGCGCAAAAGATGCTTGTACGCTTTCTTATGCCACTTCTCGCTTCGTTTGGGGGAATCTTACTTCATCTGAACCAAGTCGTTTTATTAGTGAAATTGACCCTGTTTTCTTGGAAGTTGAAAATACGCCCCGACCCGGCGGTCGCTCCCTCAATGGCTCCTCTTTCGATCGTCCATTTGTTGGCGGATTGAATCGAGGCCCTTCCACTTCGAGCGGTTTGGGAAATTTTAAATCCATTGCCAAAACCACGTCTTCTGAAAGTTCCATCAAAGGATCTTCTTCGTTGGATTTAAAAGTAGGTTACATGGTGGAACACGATCGATTTGGAAAAGGAAAAGTAACCCAAATGGTGGGCGAAGGTCAAGACAAAAAAGCAACTATTTTCTTTCCGCATCACGGAGCAAAAACCGTTTTGTTGCGCTTTGCGAATCTTACAGTTTTAGAAGACTAGAAAGGATAACCAATACCAAAATGGAATTGAGGATTGAACGGACGAGGAATTCGACCTTCCGCCTGCAAGGTTGTATATTTTTCCAATCCAAATTTGTTGATTAATTCGTCCGTGATGGGTGCGCGTGATTGGAAAATCCATCGGGCATTCTGTGGAACACTTACATTGTTCAACGGCACACCAAAATCCAAACGCACAATAAAGAAATCCAAATCAATCCGCAAACCAACCCCCGCCGAATAAGCAATCTCTTTGTGCCACGACGAAGAAAATTGACTTCCTGGTCGATTAATATCCTCTTTGTACGTCCAAATATTTCCAGCATCAATGAAAAAAGCGCCTTTCAAGGTTGGACCAAATGAGTAACGATATTCGGCAGACGCACCCAAGCGAATATCCCCAATTTGTGTCAAGGTACGATTGGTATCCAACATGTATTTGTAAGAACCTGGGCCCAGCGATCGAGCACGCCAACCGCGGTTGTCATTGGATCCTCCCGCGAAGAAACTGTAATCAAAAGGCAACGAGGTTTGTTTGACTCCGTTTGGAATACCACCGCCCGCCAACGTCCTGAAATGAATGCTCGATTTTTTCGTCAATATCCGCGAAAGAATAAAGTCATTGTCGAGACGAAGAAATTTGGAATAAGGAACACCCAACAACAAATATTGCCCCACCGCATTGGTATCTTGTGTCGATTGAAAGAGCGTCATTATATTTCCAGCCGCATCAAAACTCGAGTTGAAATAAATTTGATTTCTTGTTTTCTTGTTGTCTTTTTCTTTGTTATTGTATTCAAAAATGGCTTTCCAATCCTGCCAAATCAATTGGTCTGAATAGGAATTTCGAAGAAACAAATCATTCAAAGCAGCTAACTTTGCTTCAAAAACAGTAGATGGATCTATGCTAACGAATTTTATTACAGAAGCAGCAGGTAGTCCTAAATTAAATACTTGTGTTTTTCCCACAAACCATTTCCACAAGTAATTGGCTTGGAAGGTGTTTCGTGTATACTCCGGTCGTTTTTGAAAGTTGTAAGCCACCGACATCACTGTTCTGGGGCGTTGTCGTTTGGAAAGCGTGGTCAATTTAGTAGGAAACAATCCAGGAATGTCAAAAACAACATTCGGACCCAATTCCAAGGTATTGAAACTCTTACCAATGTTTTGGATTTGAGTATTGTCTGTGCTCGCGTCAAAAACCAACGGTTGTGATTCAAAACCACCCATCAAGGAAATCGTCATTTTCTGGGCTCCACCAAATAAATTCTTGTTGACATAATTCACGGAAGCCGAAACCCCAAAATAGCCATTGGAGTTGGAGGCTCGAGGCTCAAAACCAAAACTTTGTTTCTTCGCTGGAATCAAATAATAATGCACATCCACCAAGCCTGTCCCCGGTATTTCTATCAATTGTGGTTTGATCGATTGGAAAAGCCCCAACTGTGCCAATCGAGTATAACTTCGGTCCACGTAATATTCTTTGTACCAATTTTCTTGTTCCAAATAATTTTGAGATTCAATAATACTCGGCGTTACAAAGAGTTTTCCGTTGTATAAAAAAGTGGCCTCCCGATTCAAGTTGATGGAGTCTGTTTTCTTATTGATTATTTCAGAATAAAAGGTCGTGTCCAAATCTTGAAAAAATTGACCTTCATAGACATTCAATCCTAATTTTGCCACGCTATCTTTGAAATTTCCTCTGAAAAACGAGGTATCGCTGATGTGAAAATAAACGTTACGTACCTTTGTCGATTGATGTTTAACACTAATTACACTGTCCGGATTGGACGGATTGTACACTTGGCGATCACTGAATTTCAAACCTAACGTTACTTTCATCGTCGTTTGGTTCGTATCCGCTACAAAAGAGATGTGGGTAGGGCTGAATCCATAGTAGGTTTCATCCCGGAATTTTTTCGCCAAAGTAGTCCGATAATCGTCCAAGAGGTCTCGATCAAATGGCTCGTTTACCAAAGGTTGAATCATTTCCTTTCCAAGAAAGTTCAAGTAATCCGCCGCCAAGGACGGATTTGTCGAAATGGTGTAAACTGAATCAATGATATATTGTGGACCTGTCACCAAATTATAGGTTACAATTACCTTTTTTCGTTTGACTTTGTAACGCACCTCAGCCGAATTTGATCCAAAATAAAAGCCTTTTTTCTTTAAATAATTACCATGTTGTTCAATGGTTTTCAAAAACGCCGTCGAATCAAAAATAATCGGAGCTTCACCGTACTTGTATTTCAACCATTCGCGCAAAAAGAGTCGAGGTGCCAAGGTGTCTTTTAAGGTAATTTTTTTTCGTGTATATAGAGCGTCTCCTTTTCGTTTAGCCTTTGCGATCCGTTTGTTGTTTATTCTATCTTGCCGAGTTGTTCGATTTTTATTGATAACGTCGAGTTGGTCATTTTTTCGAATCCGCTTGTCTGCGACTTTGGTTGAATCAACCAAATTGAAAGCTCTTAATTTCAGTTTCATGCCCAGCGTTTTGAAATTGGCAGGTTGACGGATGATTTCTTTTATTTCATCCGCATCCAAATACTCACCGCTTACATGAATTACATTCTTCTTTATCAAATACTTACCACCAGGGACGTGCTTTGTTTGGCGACACGAAAAGAGCGCTAACAAAATTATTACGAGAATATATGTAGTTTTGAAGTTCGACACCGAAGAATTTTACAAAGACAAAAATAACAAATTACTCAAGTGGAAAGAATTTCCAAAAACAAGATTAAACATTTGCGCTCGCTTCGTTTGAAAAAAAACCGCGATTTGGAGCAATCCTTTCTCATTGAAGGCGAAAAAATGGTTTTGGAAGCGGTAGCGGAATATGCCTCGCTGATTCAAGAAATATATGTGTTGAAAGAATCTAATTTGAACATTCATTTTCCTGCCATTTTTGAAATTTCTACCTCAGAATCAGAACAAATTTCGAGTTTTAAGACGCCCAACAAATGTTTGGCCTTGCTGAAATATCCAAAAATTGAACCACAAATTGAAAATTTCACCTTGGTTTTGGATCAAATACAAGATCCCGGCAATTTGGGAACGATAATCCGATTGGCGGATTGGTATGGACTTTCAAAAATTGTTTGCTCCAACGACACTGTAGATTGCTTCAACCCAAAAGTAATTCAAGCGAGTATGGGTTCTATTTTCCGCATTCAATTGGAGTATGTTGACTTAGAAAACTACTTAAAAGCTGCTCAAAAACCAATTTTTGGTGCATTGCTAAACGGCGAAAATGTATACAAAACCAATCTTCCTGATGAAGCAATCCTTATTATGGGCAATGAAGGAAATGGTATTTCCGATACAATTCAGCAATTCATCTCCCACCAACTCACCATTCCTCGTTTTGGAAAGGCAGAATCTTTAAATGTCGCTTCCGCAACGGGAATTTTGTTGTCTGAATTTCATAGAAACAAATAGAATCAGACTTTTCTCAACAACTCAAAAATTCGATTGTCCGCATTGCCATCATCCCTTTTATTAGAAAGCAATTGAAAACCATTTCGTTCCAACATACGAATGGATTTAACATTGTACCTTGAAGTATACGCTTCGATTTTATCGAGAAATAATTGGGTGAAGCCATACTTTAAAACCGCTGAAACAGCCTCGTTCATGATTCCTTTTCCGTGAAAATCGGTTCGCAATGCATACCCCAATTCCGCGTATGATCGATCCTCCGACACGTTCCACAAACAGATAGAACCGATGACTTTTTGATTTTCCTTGCTGCAAATCACCCAGTCAAACAATTCATTTTTCTCGACGCTCAGGATGGTTCTTTCCAAAAAAGACTGCACAATCTCACGGGTTTGAATTTGACTTCGCTTGATGTATTGATTAATTTTTTCATCGGAACGCAGGTGATAAATTGCTTCGAAATCATCCAATCTCGCTGCCCGAAGTACCAATCGTTCCGTTTCCAAACTCATCACAACATGAAAGCGTACATCAAAATATTCGCCCCCATTTGCAAGGCCATTTTCCGCTTTTCAGGAGAATCATTGTGTACTTGTGAATCTTCCCAACCGTCCCCCAAATCAGTTTGATAGGTATACAAGCATAGAATTCGACCGTTTTCTATTATCGCAAAAGCTTGTGGGCGCATATCGTCGTGCTCATGTATTTTGGGCAAGCCATTGAAATCATATTTCTGATGAAAAATAGGATGATTGAAAGGCAATTCCACCAATTCTTTGTTCGGAAAAAGCTTCTTCAATTCTACCCGAATGAATTCATCCATTCCATAATTATCATCGATGTGCAAAAATCCGCCACCCATCAAATATGTTCGCAAATTTTCAGCTTCTGCAGCACTGAACACTACGTTTCCGTGGCCTGTCATGTGAACAAACGGATACAAGAATAAATCTGCTGAACCTGCATCCACGTACGGCACATTTTTCGCGATTTTTGTTCCCAAATTTTGATTGCAAAAAGCCACCAAATTAGGCAATGACGTAGGATTGGCGTAATAATCTCCTCCTCCGTTGTATTTCAAAACGGCAACTTGATACGCGTCTTGTGCTTGCAACGATAAAATCAAAAAGGTAAAAATGCCCGTTATTATCGATTTAGTAATTGACATGACGTTCTTTTTTCTCATCATAAATATCGGCCATGGTCACCAAAATCCCTGTTTCTTCCACATCTCCAAAATCAGGGTTTACCGCCGTGCCAAAGGTTTTCATTGTTGGTGAAAGATTCATGTAAATATTCACCAAAGGAGGAATAAATTCACCTCGTTCGCGGATGTAATGATTGAGGATTTTAAAATCTTCCTTGAAATCATTCCCTGCAAAAAGTTGAGTATAACTCATTTGAGCATGCGCAATCAACAAAGGCTGGAAAGGTTTCATTAAATTCTCCTTGTCAGGAAAGTACAAATGCAAAAAGTACAACAAGATATTTCTACATTCCTCATTGTACGTAGGATACATGGTAACTTTTCCGAACAAATACTTGATGTGCGGACGCGTACGAACGACTGCGCCCAAACCATCCCAAATATTATCCAAGGCAAACAATCCTTTTCGCGGATTTACACTGGGTTGAAAATTGGGTTGCACCCACGAACGCCCCAATTCAATTGTTTGTGGCAAATAATCCGTGATGAATTTCTTTTTAAAATCGAAATAATGAGCTGTCGACAAATGAATTTCATGTGGTGTGTTCAACGCTTTTGAACATTCGATAAATCGGTATCCACCAACTATTTCCTCGTCTTCAGGCGACCAAACGATTAATTGCTCGTAGCAAATTTCATCCGTATCAAAATTATCCAAATCTATTTCTTCTCCGGTTCCTCCTCCCGCGTGACGAAAAGTAACTTCTCTCAATCGACCAATCTCCAACAAAGTATTGGGGGAATTGTGCTGATTCACACAATAAATTTCATTGTCCCCTTTTCTGGTGGTGCGAACAAAGCGATCCGCATTCAATTCTGCTTTAAGAACGGCCTTGTCAATTGGGTCTATGATTTTTTTATTCGTCATTATTTGGTGCTTTCCAGTTTATATACTTGTTCTTTTACCCAGTTGGCTTGTTCAGCATCTGTTAAATTTGGGTCCAAATCGGTCGTAGCTATCGGATCCCCAAACGTCATAGTAATCGTTGAATTTCTCAATTTAAACAATTCATTGGAAAGATACAACATTTCAATATTTGCTTTGATTCCCAATTTGGTTCGGATATTCGCTAAACGATAGAAAAAATTACTCAAATGACCTTCAATGTGCAAGGGCACAATCGTTCTATTGTTCGCTTTTGACAAGGTCACAAAGGTTTTCTTCCAAACCAAATCGCGCACTTTTCCGTCCGTTTTTCGGCTCACCAATCCGGCGGGGAACAAACTCACTAAATAATCAGACGCAAACAAGGTATTGATTTGGTCGCGTTTGCTTTGCGAATTTTTCCCATGTTTATCTACACCCAAAAACAATCCGTTCATACGGTTGAGGTTCAGCAATAAATCATTCACAATGTATTTCAAGTCGGTTCGAGTAGATCGCAAACCGGAAACCAATGCAATGGCATCCATTCCACCCAAAGGATGATTCATAGCCAAAACCAACTTACCCTCTTTGGGCAATTTCTCCAGGTTATTGATGACAATTTTAATATTCAAATACTCCATGACAGCATCACAGAAATCTTCGTCATTTGCTGTAGGATGGTCAACCATAAACTGATTGATTTCATCTTGGTGCAATATATTCTCTAGGTATTTAATCACAAATCCGGGCAACCATTTCAGCAATCCTGGGTTTTTGCTGGCGATTAATTGGCGGATATCTATTAACTTAGCGTTACTCATCTTCTATTTGACAATTCAAGTTTCGAATCGTTTGCTAATTTAATTTTTTTTGACGCATGCTGAACATTTTTGTCTCAAAAATCCCCCAAATTATGTTGTAAAAAAAACGCTTTTTCATTTAAAACTACAAGCTAATTCATTAGTTTTGCAAGTCTTTTAAAAAATTGAAATACAGCTCATGATACAATTATCAGATAGATTGCTTAGCATGGAAGAATCCGCCACCTTGGCCATGTCTAAAAAAAGCCGCGAATTAAAACAGTCTGGAAAAGACATCATCTCTCTGAGTTTAGGAGAACCTGATTTCTTCACACCTGATTTTATCAATGCTGCTGCCAAGCAGGCAATCGACGATAATTTCACAAAATATACGCCTGTTTCTGGTTACGATGATTTGCGGGAAGCCATTGTAAACAAATTCAAACGCGACAACGGACTAGACTACAAAAAAGAAAATATTGTCGTTTCAACCGGTGCAAAACAATCCATTATTAACGTGGTAATGAGTTTGATCAATGCCGGTGACGAAGCGATTATTCCTGCTCCGTATTGGGTTTCCTATGTGGAAATGGTAAAAGTAGCGGAAGGAATTCCAAAAATTATTTCCGCTTCCATCGAAAAGGATTTTAAAATTACGCCCGAACAATTGGAAGCAGCGATTACGCCAAACACCAAATTGATGATTTTCTCCACGCCTTGCAATCCAACGGGATCCGTTTATACCAAAGAAGAGCTTGCTGGATTGGCGAAAGTAATTGCAAAACACCCACATTTGGTGGTGATTTGTGATGAAATATACGAACACATTCGCTTTGAAGGAGACCACGAAAGTTTGGCTCAATTTCCTGAAGTATTCAACCAAGTTGTTACGGTTAACGGCGTTTCAAAGGCGTGGGCGATGACAGGCTGGCGATTAGGCTACATTGGTGCTCCAAAACAAATTGCGGATGCTTGCGAAAAAATTCAAGGTCAATTTACTTCTGGAACCTGCAGTATTACCCAAAGAGCTACCATTGCTGCCGTAAATGCAGAGCCTTCCGTTTTGAACGATATGGTTGCTGCTTTCCAAAATAGACGTGATTTGGTTTTACGCATGCTAAAAGAAATTCCAGGTGTGAAAACGAATCATCCGAATGGTGCTTTTTACGTTTTCCCTGATATCTCCTCCTTTTTTGGTAAATCGTATGGTGATCATACCGTTTCCAATTCTGGCGAAATGGCAATGTATTTATTGTCGGAAGCGTTAGTAGCCGTTGTAGGTGGCGATGCGTTTGGTGACAACAACTGTATTCGTTTCTCCTATGCAACTTCTGAAGATATTCTAACGGAAGCATTAACGAGAATTAAAGTAGCCTTGGCTAAATTGAACTAAATGACGGTTAAAGAAGCTTTTGATAAATTCAGTCAGCTCCGTATTGCGGTAGTAGGCGACGTGATGGTAGACGCCTACATCCGAGGAAAAGTAACGAGAATTAGTCCGGAAGCACCGGTTCCAATTGTCTCTTTCAGTATCAAAGAAGATAGATTGGGCGGCGCGGCGAATGTTGCTTTGAACTTAGTGGCTTTAGGCGTTGACACACAACTCATCTCGGTGATTGGACAAGACGAAGGTGGTGAATCACTGGTTTCCTTGCTCACGAAAGAAAAAATAGCTTCTACTGGTTTGGTAAAAAGTCCGAACCGAAAAACAACCATAAAAACAAGAATTATAGGTAACAATCAACACATTTTACGTGTCGATACGGAACAAACCAATGACATTCTTACCGATGAAGAAAATGCGTTGATTGAATCGGTCAAAAAAGCGATTGAAGCGGGATTGGATGCGATTATTTTAGAAGATTACAACAAAGGCGTGCTTACGCAAAAAGTCATTTCTGAAATTGTTCAACTAGCAAATGATAACAATATCATTACGACCGTAGATCCGAAGAAGACGAATTTCCTGAGCTACAAAGGTGTAACACTTTTCAAACCCAACTTAAAAGAATTGAAAGAAGGATTGGGACGTGACTTCCCTTTTGAAGATTTTGGTCTGTTTGAACAAGCCGTGATTGATTTGGAAGGAGCACTCGAAAATAAAATTACGTTTGTCACCCTTTCTGAACATGGCGTTTACGTCAAAAAAGGAATTGAACGCAAACACATTCACGCTCATTTGCGCAACATTGCCGACGTTAGTGGCGCCGGAGACACGGTTATTGCGGTAGCGACATCCTGTTTGGCGGCAGGACTTCAACCAGAAGAAATGGCAAGTATTGCCAATATCGCGGGTGGATTGGTATGTGAAATGAGCGGTGTTGTCGCAATTGATAAGAATAGTCTTCTCGAGGAAGTACTAAACGAAGGAAATGGACATTAGAAGCTTTCGAGAAAAAGTTAACCTGTTTATTTACGGTTCAAAATCGCAAGTGACTGCTGGATTGAGCTTTCTGTACGTTTTAGTTTCGATTTTTTCCATTTGTATCTTATTTTATTATTACGGTTTCCCCCTCACCACAATTGAAAAAAGATTTGCTTTTCAGTTGCTTCAATTTAGTTTTGCTTTTTATATCCTTCGTTTTTTAATTAAAATACTTTACGAATTTGATGTACCAAAATTCATCAAATCAAATTGGTTTGAAGGCTCTATTCTTGGCATACTGGCCTTAGAAGGTTTGTTTTTTAACTTAACGGGACACTTTCTAATTGAACCCATCTTTTCTAGCTTGGGCATGAAGCGATTCTCCGATTTTTCAATGGTATTTGTCCAATTGTTCATTTTCATTTTGATGATGACCAATGTCCTCAAACAACGAAATTTCAAACCTTGGGCCAAAGCGCATCCCGGCTGGTTGTTCATTGTTTCTATTTTTATTATGACTTCTTTGGGTGGCGCAACGTTGATGTTACCCGAAATGTCGAAAGGTGGTTTGAAATGGGTAGATGCGATGTTTACATCCATGTCGGCCGTGAGTGCAACCGGTTTATCTACTTTTGATATTTCTCAATATTTGACGTTCAAAGGACAAGTGGTATTGATTGTTTTGATGAAAATTGGCGGCCTGAACACGATTGCGTTTGGGGCACTGATGTTGATTGTAGCCAAATTTGGCGTTGGCATCAAATACCACGAAGTGATAGAAGATTTCGTTAACCAAGACTCAATCTTGAAAACCAATTCCATGTTGGCTAAAATTGTGATCTGGGCCACTTCCATCGAAATCATCGGCATTGTCCTCATGTATTTTGGATTGGGCAACCACGGACAGTTTGCAAAATGGTCAGACCGACTGTTTCACGCGATTTTTCATTCCGTATCTGGATTTAACAACGCTGGTTTTTCGTCACTAACAGGCGGTATGATGCATCCAGACGTGGTTCACAATTCTTTCGTTCAAACCGTTTTGATGATTCTCATCTTTCTGGGTGGATTTGGAATGATATACGTATTCGATTTGTTCGAAATACGTCGTCTCCGTGAACGTATGAAAACACCTTGGAAGAAAATTGAATTTGGGACGCAAATCTCCTTGTATTTCACGTTGGGACTGCTCCTGTTGGGTGCAGGTGTTTTCTTTATTTTTGAATACAACAACACCATGCGTCACGATAATTTCTTGAGTGATTTTGTGACTTCGTTTTTCATGTCCATGACAACGAGAAATGCAGGCTTCAATGTAGTCGACGTAGCCAAACTTTCCCTTCCCGTAATGATTGTGTTTTTGTTTCTGATGTTTGTCGGAGCGTCTTCCGGTTCAGCCGGTGGTGGTATTCGCACCTCCACATTCGCAGTAATCTGGGCATCGGTTATTTCTACGATTCGAGGAAAAAAACATACGGAACTTTTCAAACGAACAATTGAGAACGAAATGGTGTTAAAGGCGTATGCCATTACCATCTTTTTTGTGATTGGAAATATTATCGGTCCCTTTGCTTTGGCAATTACCGAATCCCAAATTTTGGCCACAGGAAAATATGATTTCATGGATCTTGTGTTTGAACATGTTTCTGCCGCAAGTACGGTAGGCTTATCAACCGGGGTAACACCTGAGCTGACAAGCGCCGGAAAAGTGGTTTTGATTATTTCCATGTACATTGGTCGGGTTGGAACACTTACCTTGGCGTATTTGATTGGAACAAAAGTCATTAGTAAAAATTATAAATACCCGACAGGTCACACCATGTTGGGCTAGAAAGAAAATGGAAAATAAAGTTGTAAAGCCTTACGGCAACGAAGATCAATCGAAAAAAGAAGAAGTACGCGAAATGTTCAACAACATCTCCGGAAAATATGATTTCTTGAATCATTTCCTTTCTTTGGGAATTGACAAAATCTGGCGAAAAAAAGCCATTAACGCATTGAAAGCGATTCAACCAGAAAAAGTATTGGACATCGCTACGGGTACTGCCGACTTTGCTTTGGCGGCTTTGCCTTTGAAACCAAAAGAAATTGTCGGTTTGGATTTATCACCAGGCATGATCTCCGTTGGACAGAAAAAAATTGAGAAAAAAGGCGTAACCAATATCATTCGTTTGGTGGTTGGCGACAGTGAAAATTTACCTTTCGAAGACAATTATTTCGACGCCTTGACGGTTGGATTTGGTGTTCGCAACTTTGAAAATCTCGAGAAAGGTTTATCCGAAATGTTGCGCGTCGTTCGTCCTGGAGGAAAATTGGTGATTCTTGAATTTTCAAAACCAAAGAAATTTCCGGTAAAACAAGCTTTTGGTTTCTACTCCAAAAACATTATTCCGTTCTTGGGGAAAAACATCTCGAAAGACAACAAAGCGTATGCCTATCTACCTGAATCCGTGCAAGCTTTCCCGGAAGGAAAAGATTTTACGGATATTTTAGCGAAAGTAGGTTACCAATCCATTGCCGCTCAATTGGTTTCTGGCGGAATTGCCACCATTTATTCGGGTATTAAATAGATATTTGCAATATTCAAACCGCAATAGCGTTGAATCACCCATGATGAAATGGAGCCTTTTATTGCTGATTTTTGTTTCCAGCATTGCTTTTGGACAACGTCCGAAGCCAAAAAATTACTCGCGTTTCGATGAACGAAGAGCGCATTTTGGATTTATGTTGGGCGTGAATTCAGCCGGATTTACGGTGTATCAAAACGCGAACTCATTCGATTTGTACAAGGTGAAATCGGTGGTTTCTACTTCTCAAACGGGCGGACAATTGGGAATTGTTTCAACCTTGAAATTGTGGGGACCCACCACTCGACTTCGGTTTCTGCCTTCTCTTTCTTTTCAAGAACGCGTGCTGACGTATACGCTTCCCAGTATAAAAACACCCTCGAAAGATTCTACTTTTGAAGAGCGAATTGCCAGCACCAACTTGGACTTCCCGTTGATGTTTCAATTCAGAACCACACGACACAACAACTTTGCAACCTATGTTTTGATCGGTGGGCAATACTCCCTCGATTTGCAATCCCAACAAAACGCCAATCAATCGAATTCCAATCCGTTTATTAAAATAAAACGAGATGATTTTCAGGCGCAAGCGGGCGCTGGTGTTGAATTCTTTACGCCTTATTTCAAATTTGGCCTTGAGGTGAAGTATTCGCAGGGATTTGTTAACTCTTTTATTCAGGACAATACCACTTCGTCTAAACCAATTGACTTTCTCTATAACCGAGTTTGGCACTTATCGATTATCTTTGAAGGATAATGGTAGAAAGTATTCAAATTACGCTTACACCCGAACAAGTTTCGGACAACGAATACATTGGTTTTCGTCTTTCCCAAGAACTTTCCTTGCCGGCGGATGCGTTCCAATTTCGTTGGAAAAAACGCTCCATTGATGCACGGAAACGAGAGATAAAAGTCAATGCAACGTTTGAATACATCGATGCTCAAAGTCAATGGCCAGCAGAAGTACTTTACGCTCCAAAAACCGTTGATCCCAAGAAAGTAATTCACATTATTGGTGCAGGTCCTGCCGGACTTTTTGCTGCCTTGCGCGCCATTGAATTGGGTTGGAAACCCATCATTTTTGAGCGAGGGAAAGATGTAAAATCACGCCGAAGAGATTTGGCGGAACTCAATAAAAATCATATTGTCAATCCAGAATCCAACTATTGTTTTGGGGAAGGTGGCGCTGGTACATATTCCGATGGAAAATTGTACACCCGCAGCAAAAAACGAGGCGATGTGAACCGAACTTTGGGTTTGTTTGTGCATTTCGGTGCAGACCGTGATATTTTAGTGGAAGCGCATCCTCACATCGGAACCAATAAATTACCGCAAATTATTGTCGCCATGCGCGAAGAAATTATTGCGGCAGGCGGAGAAGTTCATTTCGATGCAAAACTGACCGATTTGAGCCTTAAAAACGGCGCAATGGAAGGAATTACCATCAACGATCAGCAACCAATTCCCGTCGAACACCTCATCCTAGCAACCGGACACTCGGCGAGAGATATTTTCGACTTATTGCACGCAAAAAAAATCAAGCTGAATGCCAAATCATTTGCCTTAGGTGTGCGAGTGGAACACCGTCAAGAATTTATTGATGAACTGCAATACCACGGTCGTTTGAGCGACGAATATTTGCCGCCCGCTTCGTATTCTTTGGTCACTCAAGTGAAAGACAAAGGCGTTTTTAGTTTTTGTATGTGTCCGGGTGGAATCATTGCTCCGTGCTCAACCGAACCTGGTGAAGTAGTAACGAATGGTTGGTCGCCTTCCAAACGAAATAACCCGTATGCCAATTCTGGCATTGTCATCAGTGTTGCACCAGAAGATTTCGACGACAAAGACAATCCAATGGTTTGCCTTGATTTTCAGAAAAAAGTAGAACACGATTGCTGGGTAGCAGCTGGAAAAACCCAAAATGTGCCCGCTCAACGCTTGAAAGATTTTATCGATGGAAAAGTATCCGATTCCTTTCCGAGAAGTTCTTATCTACCTGGAATTACGAGTGTAGACTTGAACAAAGTCCTCCCCGACTTCATCGCCACCCGTTTGCGTCAAGGATTTATCGATTTCGATAAAAAAATGAAAGGCTTTATTTCCAACGATGCTGTCCTGCACGCTCCCGAATCAAGAACGTCCAGCCCCATTCAAATACCACGCGACCGAGAAACGATGCAACACGTTGAAGTGAAAGGTTTGTATCCGTGTGCTGAAGGTGCTGGATATGCTGGTGGAATCGTCAGTGCAGCGATTGACGGGATGAATTGCGTGGAGAAAATTGCAGAAATTACTTTTTAGAGTGGTACTATTCGTTCTACTCACTTGAGTAGGAAATAAATGTCGAAAAACTACCTTTCTAGCCGACAGGCAGGCATTCAAATCTGACAAAATCGGCCTATTCTGTGCACCAATTCAGCATGCACACCCACCCTGCCCTCCCACAAGGGAGGAAAAAATCAAAAAAAATCTGTGTAATCTGTGGCAACAAAAAAAATCCCAACAAAAAATCACTCGAAAAAGATCTTCTGCTGGGGAAAAATAAAACTTACAATTCCAAACGTCCGTTGCCGTTTTTCGTTTGTTTTTTCAATGCTTTTTCCGCCTTCTTCTCTTTTGGCGTTTTAGACGCAACGGTTTTGTCGGATGATTTCTTGGTGTCCTTTCCTTTTGACATACAATTTGTTTTAGGGATTGTGCAAATGATGGACTACGCTTTGTATCCACGGATTCGTGATCCTCGTTTTCGCGAGCCAGCCGTTTTATTGCTGGGTTTCTCTAAAGGTAAAGCTATTTGTCCCTTCTTTTACATCGATTTTGGAATAACTCCTTTTTAAGCAAACATTTAACCTATATTGTTGTTTAGAAGATACAGCTCCTTTCTTTCAAAAACAAACAGCTCACCCTTAATATGAAAAAAATGTACCTCATCCTCGGAATTCTAGTTGGCCTATTTGTCCTATTTCAAATCTACGTAGTTTGGAGCCGCAGCAACATCGAAAGCTATTCGTATACAGTCGTGAAAAAATACCCCGATTTCGAAATTCGCTCCTACGAAGCCAGTTTGTTTACTTCCGTAAAACTCGGTACCAGTGATTACAAAAAATCTTCCAGCAAAGGATTTTCCATCTTGGCCGGCTACATCTTTGGTGGCAACGAGCAGAACGAAAAAATTTCCATGACGTCGCCTGTTTCACTTTCAATGGATGATTCCATGACCATGATGTTCCTCGTACCCAAAAATTTGAAAAAGGAAAACCTGCCCAAACCCAACCAATCCCAAATCGAGTTCAAAGAAGAACCCGCCAAAAAACTAGCCGCCATTCGTTTCGGCGGTTGGGCCAGCGACGAGAAATTAGCCCAATACAAACAAAAACTCATCACCGCACTGAATGCCCAAGGCATCCAACACAAAAGCAACTTTTCCTTTCTAGGCTACAATGCACCATTTGATTTGTTTTTTAGGAGGAATGAGGTGGTTGTGGGGGTGGAGTGAGTTATTATATTTCTTTGATTTTACTTAAATCTAATTTGTAAATTCATTTTTATAAAAAGCTCGTTATTCTCTTCATACAACCATCCATAATAGTATTTTTTACCTGTTGATTTTTCCGTGCCTGGGTTATTTTCATCTTCACCGGTTGAAGGCTGCTCGAACATAGTATTTTTCAAAAGATAATTTCGAAATAGGTTGAAGTCGTAAACGTGAAAACAGACAATATCTCCATCATTTTTAGCGATAATTACTCCTCCAAACGAATCATATTCTCCTAACCAAGGAGTTTCTGACGTCATTCCCATGGCTGATTCCGTCAAAAACCGTTTTAATTTATATTCATAAAGCCTTTGCTCGCTTGGTTGCCCTTCATAAAAATTTAAAGGATCATTCAACTCAAGTTGTTCCGAAACACCGGATAGAGATGAGTCCCGATTATACCAACGATAATATTGTGCCCAACCTAAAATTTCAGGTAAATCGCCATCTACCATTTTTAAATTTCGCCACAATTTTTTGGATTGAGTTGTTTCAAATTTTAATTTAGCACCAAGTTCTTCTAATTCCTTTAATCGATAAGTTAATTTTGCAATATTGTTGGGTGGCTTATATGTTCTCCTGTTGAAATTGGCAATAGATTCTTCCATTGAAACTTTAACGGAAAAAATAAAATTATTTCCTTTTCCAGTATTAAAAAGTGTTGAATCGCCGCCTAAAAGAGATTTAATACTAAAACCCAAATCTGTTTCAGTCGCTAGTCGATGATCATATATTTTCAATCGAATATCAGATTTTATATGGGAAGGTGCTTTTAATTTTTGAATTTGATTTTTTGCTAAGAAATCGGTTACCTCATTAATTGAAAATGACTTACCTACACCTTTTTTTATTCCTGAAAATAATTTTTCCGAGATTGATTTTAAATCATCAATTGATATAATACCAATCTTGATTTTGACTCCAGTATTGTTCGTTTTGTAAATGTCAATTACATTTTTCCTATCAAATTCCAGCGTATAGTCTGACTCTATTTTGTAGGCTTTAACAATCTCGTATATATTATTTTCGTCCTTATTTAAATCAAAATCCGACTGATGAAGCTTACCTTCCATTAAGAGTTTGACAAGGACGTATAACTCACTCCATTCCCCTTTATTTCCAGTAAAACTCATTTATCTAGAATTCGTTTAATTACTTCTTTTGCCGTTGCCAAAATTGCAGGAACTGCAACAGAATTTCCAAACTGTTTGTACGCAGAAGCATCTGCTACAGGAATAACAAAATTATCTGGAAAACCTTGCAATCTCGCCCATTCACGCGGTGTCATTTTCCGTATTCCTTTTCGATTCACTTCACCCTTAATGTGCGTCACGGGGGTGAAATCAACTATTCTATCGTCGTAAACCAAATTTCTTTCGCGTCCCATTCCTCCGCAAACAACCGCATTAGCAGTTCCCGTATCTGGAATAATTTCATAGCCAAAACCATTCCCTTTACTTGCATGTCTTGCCTTGTGATTAATTAAGGTGTTTAAATAAGTATCTGATAAATAATATTTTACAGAAACGACATTTTCTTCTTTTACATCTTCAAAAGAAACCGCTTTATTTAAGGATTTCGGATAATTAAAACTGTCAATTCCTAAGTCTTTTCTGAATCCCACAATGAAGATTCTTTCTCGATTTTGAGGAACACCGAAATCTTTAGCATTCATGATTTGAGGTTCAGGCACAAAGTAACCCAAATCCTCCCGCAAAACATTTAGAATGGTTTTTAAGGTTTTTCCACCATCGTGATTCCTCAAACCTTTTACATTTTCAAGAAAAATAGCTTTTGGTTGTTTTCGTTTAATTATCTCAGCTACATCAAAAAACAATGTTCCTCTAGTATCTTCAAAACCACCTCGTTTACCAGCAATTGAAAAAGCCTGACAAGGAAAACCAGCGCAAAGTACATCAAATCCGTCGGGAATAAAACTTTTAGTTATCTCTTTGGTAATATCCCCAAATGGAACTTCACCAAAGTTTGCTTCGTATGTTTTTTTCGCTTGAGCATCCCACTCACTCGTGTAAACGCATTTACCACCTAAACTTTGCAATGCCATACGAAATCCTCCAATTCCAGCGAATAAATCAATAAACTTGAATTTGGGATTTTTAGGTTCTGGAAATGGAACATCTTTTTTAAAATCAAAAAGCATTTGTTGAAGAGCTTGCTCTGCAACTTCGGCTGAAACATGTTCTTCTGGAAATTTATAGGATAAAACTCTTTTCACATGAGATATCGCTTCACCTTTAAAGAATTTTGAAACACCATTTTTGTTATGTAAATAGTGAGTAAAGGCTGCCTCTCCATTTTCAGCACCATCAATCACCCTTATTTTAAAGGTTTGTCCATCAAAATCTTCAATAGAAACACTTTCCTTAAAATTCATTTTTTTAATTGTTTATTTAGGTTACGCAAGGTAACAAATCATTTAATTGAATTTTTCTATTCTAAATTAACTTATTCATCAATTTTCCACAGAAAATTATTCTTTCACAAAAGTCATAGTCCAGAACGTAGTTTATTTATGTTCAGATTTTATTTTGCATCCATTTCTTCATTGAATTTAGCAAAAACTTGAAATTTTTAAAAATTAAAATTCAACCCAATTAATTTCAATAAAAAAATATCTTTCCCGAAGGATGCACGTACATTTGTCGTCCAATGTTTATATTCAATTAACATACATGAAATATTTAGTTCTTATTGGCGCTTTTTTGCTGACCACCACTGGATTACAAGCACAAAGTTTTTACGACGAAGCCACGATTCAAACCATTGAAATTACCTTTGCTCAATCCAATTGGGATTTCTTGTTGGACCAAGAAGCAGCTACAACCGATGGTTACATTATGGCCACAAGTGTTGCGATTAATGGAACCGTTTTCGATAGCGTTGGTGTGAAATACAAAGGAAATAGTACCTATAGTCCCAGCCAAGTAAAAAATCCTTTTCACATTGAACTGGACACGTACAAAAACCAAGATTATCAAGGCTACACCGACATAAAATTGAGCAATGTGAAAAATGACCCTTCGTTTGTACGGGAAGTTCTATCGTACAAAATTGCGCGACAATACATGGACGCACCGCTTTCCAATTATGCCAACGTAACCGTAAACGGCGTTTTAATTGGCTTGTACACCAGTTCAGAATCTATTACGAAGAAATTTACCGATGCGCATTTCAATTCCAAAAACAATGCGTTTGTTAAATGTAATCCACCGGCAGGCGCAGGTCCTGGATCGTCCAATTTCCCGAATTTGGTCTATCAAGGAACGGATAGTTCGCTGTATTACGCAGCCTATGAATTGAAATCAACGTACGGCTGGAAAGATTTGACGGACTTGTGCGATACCTTGTCCAATTACACCAGCGTGGTGAATGAGATTTTAGATGTTGACCGCGCACTTTGGATGTTGGCCTATGATAATGTATTGGTGAATTTGGACAGTTACATTGGTGCTTTTGCACAGAATTATTACTTGTACCGGGATGATTACAAGCGTTTTATTCCCATCGTTTGGGACATGAATGAATCCTTTGGCAGATTTTCCATGACGGGCACTATCAATTTGCCTACCACGGCTTCCAAGCAACAATTGACGCATCTTTTGCACGTGAGTGATGCCAATTACCCTTTGGTTTCCAAATTACTCAGTAATCCGCTCTACAAGCGCATGTATTTGGCGCATTTTAAAACAATTTTATTGGAAAACTTCGACAACAACGCCTACTTTACGGTTGCGCAAGGCTACCAAACGACTATCAGTCAAGCCGTGCAAAACGATCCGAATAAATTTTATACGTATGCCAATTTCACGGATAATTTAAATTTAGACGTGACCAGCGGCGGTGGACCTGGTGGTGGCACTGCTCCTGGTATTACCAATTTGATGAATGCACGAAACACATATTTGTTGGCCCAAAGCGATTTTACGCAAACAGAACCAACTATTCTCAACATTGTTGAATCCAATAGCTCACCCGCTTTAAATGAAACCATCAGCATTACCGCCGACATCACGAATGAAAATGCGGTGTATGTAGGTCACCGTTTCAATCTGTATGCTCCATTTGTACGCATCCCCATGTATGACGATGGCGCACACAACGACGGTGCAGCTGGAGATGGTAAATATGGCGCTTCCATTACTTTATCGACCACCTTTGTTCAATATTACATTTATGCTGAAAACGCAGGAATTGGCAAATTTTCGCCCGTTCGTGCAGAACATGAATTTTATACAATTTCCATCACAACACCAGTGGCTGGAGACGTGGTCATCAATGAATTATTGGCTTCCAACAGTACCAATGAGATGGACCAAGATGGTGAATACGAGGATTGGATTGAAATTTATAACAATACGTCCGCTCCCATCAATTTGAGCAGTTATTATCTTTCCGACAACGACACCAATTTAACGCAATGGCCATTTCCCAACGGAACCATTCTGCCAGCTAACGGTTATTTGGTTGTTTGGGCAGACAACGATATTCTGCAAACTGGTTTTCATGCCAATTTCAAATTATCTACAGGTGGAGAAACCATTTATTTGTTAAGTGATGCAACTACCTTGGCCGATCAAATTACGTTTCCAGGGCAAATCAGCGACATTTCGTACGGACGTTATCCGAATGGAACAGGGTCTTTTGCATCCATGAACCCTACGTTTTCTGCACAAAATTCCGCTGGATTGTCGATCAACGAAATTCCCAATGAAAACAAAACTATAACCATTTACCCGAATCCCGCATCGGATTATTTCCAATTGAAAATGTCCACAACGGATATGCAAGGAAGTGAAATGTTCGTGTACAATTCAAGCGGTCAAATGGTATTCAAAGGAGAAATCACCAACCACATGAAAGTTTCAACGACAGACTGGAAATCAGGCTTGTATTTGGTACGTGTGGGGGACTTTCAAACAAAATTAATGGTGCAATAACATAGATTAATTTCTAAGGTTGAAGCTTTCCGTTCAGACTATTTTTAGTTTAATTTGAACGGAAAGCTTTTTTGTTTGTACAGGTTGAAAAAATTAAACATCATGTACAAAATCATTCTTTTTGCCTGCGGCATACTCATCGGTTCTTCTGCCTTTTCCTTCGAAGAAGAAATTGTCAAATCAAACATCACGGAAGTAACCGTCTATGCGCAAGGGGCGCAAGTGCGACGAAAAGCACTCTATTCCATCAAGTCGGGAATTACGCAAGTGATCATCGAAGGAATCTGTCCAACCATTGATCCCAATAGTTTGCAAGTACTCGCCAGCGGAAATGTGGTGATCGTTGATGCGAAATATTCCTTGTTTTACCCCAAACCGGCTCCTGAAAACTTGGAGGGTTTGCCCTTGAAAGTAAAAAAGGAAATTAAAATTTTAGAAGATTCCTTGAAACGAATTGGTTTTGAAATCCAACAAATCCAAGATGAAATTGACGTTTATATCGCTACAAAAAATATCTTGGCCAACAATGGCGCGATTCGAGGTCAAGGAAAAGTGAACGATTCCATCAACCTTTTAAAACAAGCGATGGACTATTACACGGTGAAAATGCTGGAAATCAACAAAAATCTGCAAGGTCTCAATCGAGCAAAGGGTGCCAAGGCAGAAATACAAGCGGAAATGAATATGCGCTTAAAAGCGTTGAAAAATTACCAAAACAGTGCACAATTGAATTCCAAACCGGTCGGCCCAAGTCATCGTGTGACCGTTACTTTGTCAGCCACGGAAGCCATAAGCGGCCGATTGAATTTATCTTATTTGGTCAATCAAGCCGGTTGGACGCCTTTGTACGATATGCGTGCCGAAGTGCAAGGTTCCAAAATCAACATGAACTACAAAGCACAAGTGTACCAAAATACCGGTGTAGATTGGGACGATGTCCGTTTGAGTATTTCAACGAACAACCCGTACCAAAACAAAACCTTGCCTACTTTGCATCCGTGGTACATTGATTACAACAATTACAAAGCCTTGCCAAGTGCAACACGGTCCAACAACTTGGACATCAAAAAGCAAGCCTTGGGATACGGAAAAAATGAGGAAGCAGAATCCACACAAAAAGAATATTACATGAATAGCAATGGTGTGGCGTATGACGCGAAAACGTCGGCTGATTTTACCCAAGTTATCGAACACATGATTTCTGCGGAATTCAAAATAGATTTGCCTTACACCATCAAATCCAACAACGAGCAACACATGGTTTTGATTCGCAACATCGATATTCCAGCGAATTACCGCTACTATACCATTCCTAAATTGGACCAATCTGCTTTCTTAATGGCTGAATTGGCAAATTTATCCGATTTGCAATTGGTACCCGCTAAAGCAAATATCTTCTTTGATGGAACCTACATTGGTGAAACCTATTTGAATCCTTCCCAAATGGATGACACCATCACCTTCAGCTTAGGAAAAGATCCTAACATCATTGTGAAACGCACGTTAATGAAGAAAGAATGCAAAGAACGTATCGTGAACAACAACAAAGAGAAAATCAATGCCTACAACATCGAAATTCGCAATTTGAAGTCAACCAATGTAGAGATTGTTGTTTTGGATCAAATGCCAATTACCACCAATCCAGAAATTGAAATTGAAGAACAAGGTTTGGACAAAGGTACATTGGATCCCAAAACAGGCAATATTGAATGGATTGTGAAAATCAAACCAAAAGACAACTACAATATCAACTACAAATACCGTGTGAAGCACAACAAAGATTTGAATTTGTACTTGTAAAAATTGATTGAAAAAATAACTTAGCGAGGACGGAATTAGAAATTCGTCCTCGCTTTTTTATGCTCAATCGAAATTTTCTTTCAGAAAAATCAATAAAAACCGAACAAAAACTCAGAATTCACCGTTAAGCTCTTATCAAAGTGCGTACCTTTGTTAAGTATTTATTAAGCAGATGAAACAATTCGATATCCCAAGTTTTTACCGTTCTCCTATAATTTCAACCGTAAAAGAAAAACGGAAACTGGAAGATCCTCGCAAAAAGGACTTTAAGCCCACGCTTATCGACTTTGGGAAAGTTCAATTTTGGATTCCTCGTCATTTTGGATTTTGCTATGGTGTAGAAAATGCCATTGAGATTTCATACAAAGCCATTGCTGAAAACCCAGACAAAAAAATATACTTGCTGAGTCAAATGATTCACAATCCAGGTGTCAACCAAGATTTGTTGAGTCATGGCATCCAATTCATTCAAGATACAGCTGGTCGCCAAATCATTCCTTGGTCAGAAATTCAACCTGAAGACATTGTGATTATTCCGGCTTTTGGAACCACAGTTGAAATTGAAAATATCCTCAACGAGATTGGTGTTCAAACACAAGCTTACAACACCACGTGTCCATTCGTAGAAAAAGTATGGAACCGAGCTGAACGTTTGGGGCAAGATAATTATACCACGATCATTCATGGCAAATTTCGTCATGAAGAAACAAGAGCCACCTTCTCGCGCAGTCGTCAAAATGGACAAAGCATCATCATCAAAGATTTAAAAGAAGCGACCAAATTGGCCGATTTCATTTTAGGAAATGAAACGGAAGAAGATTTCATGACGACCTTTAAAGGCAAGTTTTCAGAAGGATTTGACCCGAAAAAAGATTTGCGTAAAATTGGTGTTGTAAACCAAACTACGATGCTCGCAAGTGAAACGCAAACGATTACTGAATTCTTGCGTCAAACGATGATCAAAAAATACGGTGATATGAACATCAAAAATCATATCGCTGATACGCGAGACACTTTGTGTTATGCCACCAATGACAACCAAAGCGCAACAAAAGGCTTGTTGGATGTGATTGCAGATTTTGCGATTGTAGTCGGCGGTTACAATAGTTCCAACACGACCCATTTGGTCGAATTGATGGAGAACAAATTTCCATGCTATTTCATCGAAGACGAAAAGAAATTGATTTCTGATACAGAATGGTTGAGTTACGATATTCACCATCACATGGAAAACAAAGCGCGGGTCAATTTGAATTCCAAAAATATCATGAAGATCATTATCAGTTCGGGTGCATCCTGCCCAGACTCAACCGTTGATCGTGTCATTCAACGAATTCTTCAATTGAAAAAAGTGACAGTTACAGCTGAACAGGCTTTGGCCAACATTGCGTTTTAATTTCTGACTTTTTCCAAGAGGTTCAATGGCTTTTTTTAAAATAAGTATTTTTCGTACCTTTACTTATCAAGGTTAACCCATGTCGCCAAATAGAAATAATAGCTACTTCAAATTCAATGAAATGCGTGAGAATATCCTCTCACGGTTGGAAAATGAACTGCCTACCAATCTTTCTTATCACGACATCAACCATACCTTGGCCGTTGAAAAAGCAGCCTTGAAATTAGGCGAAATGGAAAACCTATCCGAGGAAGATTTTCTGATTTTGCGCACCGCCATTTTATACCACGATGCTGGATACGTTGTGCAATATACGGACAATGAAAAATTCGCCAAAGAAATGGTGAGAAAGGATTTACCAGAATTTGGCTACTCCAATGAGCAAATCCAAAAGATATTGAACATCATTCACTCTACCCAACGACAAACAACTTCTGCGAGTCATTTGGACGAGTTGATGTCGGATTGCGACCACGATTACTTTGGCAGAAACAATTACACGAAAATTGCGCAAAAGCTACGCGATGAATTAGCCATTTACGGTACTTCCTTTACAGATTTGGAATGGGTAGATTTTCAATTGGCCTATGTGGAAGGAAGACACAAATACTTAACGAAATCAGCACTGGAACTGCTGGATGGTGAAAAAAAATTGCGCATCCAAGAATTAAAAAACCAACGATTAACCTTGCTATAACCAATGAAAATTTATACCAAAACTGGCGACAAAGGTCAAACTTCACTAATTGGCGGAACACGGGTGCCAAAATCATCCATGCGGATTGAGAGTTACGGAACCGTAGATGAACTCAACTCCTACCTTGGACTCATTCGTGACCAAGCCATCGACCCAGAATATATTCGTCAGATTTTGGAAATTCAAGATCGGTTGTTCACCATTGGTTCGCATTTGGCCACCGACATCGAAAAATCAAAAATGAAAATTCCGGATCTTTTTCAGCAAGACATCGAAAATCTAGAACATTGGATGGATGAAATGGATGCCCTTTTGCCGGAAATGCGGTCTTTCGTTTTACCTGGCGGACATCCGACAGTTTCGCACACGCATGTCGCGAGATGCATCTGTCGACGGGCTGAACGAATTATTGTTGATCTAATGAACCATGAACAGGTGGAAGATATTGTACCACAATACATGAACCGTTTGAGCGACTATATTTTTGTATTGAGTCGAAAACTGACACTCGATCTCAACGCAAAAGAAACACCCTGGAAACCAAGAATGTGAAAAATTCAACAAAGTCGAATTCGCCCAAAAAAGAACCAATATCAATAAAAAACTAAACTTTCTTGAACAACCTTTGGAAGTTCTGAAAATAAGGTTACTTTTGCGCCAAATAACAGTTTAAAATTTCAAAAAATGTATTGGACACTTGAATTAGCTTCCTACTTGGAAGATGCGCCATGGCCAGCATCGAAAGATGAGTTGATCGACTTCGCCATCCGTGCAGGTGCGCCGCTTGAAGTAGTGGAAAACCTACAAGATTTGGAAGACGAAGGCGATATCTACGAAAGTATCGAAGAAATTTGGCCTGATTATCCTTCTCGTGAAGATTTTCTTTTCAACGAAGACGAATATTAAAAGAGTATAACTTTTTATCCCAACGCCCTTGCTCTCGCTTGGGCGTTTTTTTTTGCGCACGACAAAAGAAAGTATTCTGTATTTTTAATGCATGAACTTTCTCGGACATTTGTATTTTTCCCGCGACAACACCGATTTGATGGCTGCCAATCTCATGGGTGATTTTGTCAAAGGAAAAGACTTGCTAAAATTCCAAGAAATGACTCAAAAAGGCATTCGACTGCACAGAGCCATCGATACCTACATCGATCATCATCCTGCCGTATTGGAACTCTTACACCAGTTGTATGAACCCTTGCCAAAAGTTTCAGGCATTGCTGTGGACTTGTATTTTGATCATTTATTAGCAAAAAATTGGGCGCGTTTCCATGCCACTTCCTTGGAAGAATTTATTCAGCAATTTTACGCTTCTGTGCAACTCAATCATCCAGATTACAGCGATAATTTTCGCTTCATGCTTTCCAAAATGATGGAGAAAAACTGGCTGTACCAATATCAATTCCCCCATGGTTTACACAAGGCCTGTCAAGGTGTTTCTAGCAGACTATCGTTTCAGAATAAATTAGTGGACGGATTGGAGGTTTTTCGGTTATTTGAACCCCAAATAGAAAAGTCATTTGAGCTTTTTATGGCCGATGCTAGTTCCTACTTGAATCAATTGGAACTCGATGAACTACGTTAATTTGGAATTTATTTGTATCTTTCCTTTCCCATTTTTTGGGTTTGAAGTATGATAGACAAGAAGTTTTTATTTTTCCTGCCATTGTTTTTAATCGCCATGCTCAGCAGTTGCATCATGGAAGGAGAAAAAAAATCCACTTCATTCAAACAGGTAGAATACAATTTCGATCTTGATAAAATACTAAAAAGAGGCAAATTGGTCATCTTGGCGGAAAATAGTTCTAGTTCGTATTTTCTATACCGCGAAAAAGAAATGGGCTTTGAATTTGAAGTCCTGAACGAATTTGCGAAAGATTTAGGGGTAGAACTCGAAATCCGGATTATCGACAATTTGGACAACATGATTGAAGAGTTGCGCGAAGGATCGGGTGACGTCATTGCTTGTAATTTGACCGTAACCCGAGAACGCGCCAAAGAAATTGATTTTAGTATTCCGCTGTTATCGATTCAACAAGTTTTAGTGCAACGGAAACCCAATCCAAAAGAAAGTCCTTCTGAACCTTTGCTAACAGAGCCATCCCAGTTAGCCCACAAAAAAGTAAGTGTTTGGAAAGAATCCAGTTATTACGACCGATTGGTCAATCTCCAAGAAGAAATTGGCGATACCATTCTCATCAAAGGAGAAAATGGCATGGTTGGCTCAGAGGAATTAATCGAACAAGTTTCTGAAGGAATCATCGATTACACGGTGGTTGAGGAAAATATCGCCAAAATAAACCAAAGCTTTTTCGACAACATCGATGTCAGTTTGGCGATATCAGCCAAACAGAAAATTGCGTTTGGACTCCGGAAATCTAGCCCAATATTAAAAGCACGCATCGACGATTGGTTGGAAAATTTCACCAACACGAGCGTTTACAAGTACATCTACCACAAATATTACGAGTTGAACACGGTCAATGTTCATTCCGCAGATGTTGTGAAACCAACAAAAAAAGGAAGTCTTTCACTCTATGATCAATATTTCAAGGCGGCAGGTTTAAAAAACAACATCGATTGGCGCTGGTTGGCAGCACTCGCCTATCAGGAATCAAAATTCAATCCAGAAGTCGTTTCTTTTGGTGGAGCCTATTCCATGATGCAATTCATGCCAGAAATCGGTCCGCTATATGGTGTTCACCCGGATTCTCCTCCAGAAGTTCAAATCATGGGTGGCGGTGCGAAATTGAGAAAAGACCTAAAATCTTGGGCGGCAATTCCCGACGAATTGCAACGATACAAATTTGCTTTAGCGTCCTACAACTGCGGAAAAGCACACGTTTTGGATGCCCAACGGTTGGCCATCAAATACGATTTGGATCCAAAACGCTGGGATGACAATGTAGAGGAAATGATTTTAAAACTTTCCAAACGAGAATATTACGGTGATCCTGTTGTAAAATACGGCGCCATGCGCGGGACTATAACACATCGATACGTTCATGAAATCTACGAACGTTTTTTGTCTTACACTGAACTTTACAAATAGGTCGTGTCTAAAAACAAGCAGCTCATTGTCATTCAAGGCCCAACCGCAAGCGGTAAAACGGCGCTTTCCATTGCTTTAGCAAAAAAGTTGAAGTGTGCCATATTATCGGCAGATTCAAGACAATTTTACCGTGAAATTTCTATAGGAACCGCAAAACCAACGTTGGAGGAACGGGATGGAATACCCCATTTTTTCATTGATTCCCACTCCATTCTAACACCGGTTTCTGCTGCACAGTTTGAAAAAGAGGCCTTGGCGATTCTTGAACAAGAATTCCAGCACAACGATTACTGTATTGTTGTTGGTGGTTCCGGCTTGTTCATCGATGCACTTTGCGATGGACTCGACCCTTTGCCTAGCGATCTGGAAACACAACAAAAATGGCAAAACCTATTGGAGAAGGAAGGCTTAATCGCTCTTCAACAGGAATTAAAGAAACAGGATCCAGACTACGCCAAAACGGTTGATATGCAAAATCCACATCGCTTGTTGCGTGCTTTGGAAATCATTTCACTGACAGGGAAAACCATGGCCGAGGTCCGAACGAATTCAAAAGCCAAAAGACCTTTCGCAATTCATCGATACGTAGTCAATCTGCCGCGTGAAGAATTGTACGAACGGATCAACCTACGCGTGTTGGAAATGATGAAAACTGGACTGCTAGAGGAAGTCAAAAGTGTGATGATCCATAGAGATTTGAAAAGTCTCAATACCGTTGGCTACCAAGAATTATTCTCCCATATCGCCGGAGAAACTACTTTGGAAAATGCCATTGCGATGATTCAACAGAATAGTCGGCGGTACGCAAAGCGACAATTGACTTGGTTTCGACGAAACGAAGAAAACCATTGGTTAAACGGAAAAACGACCGAAGAAAGATTGGCCGAAATTTTATTGCAATTTAACGCTTGATTCCCGCGCTTCTTTCGCATAAAATACTGAATTTTGTAGCGCTCAAAATCAACCGATTGCGAGTTTGGAATGATTATTGAAATTTACCTTGAAAACCCATACAATGAACATTACATTTCATCAGGTTATGCCTACTCCGCTTGCTTCGATCCAACATGGTTCGGATAGTATTTGGGGAAGTCAAGTAGAACTAAAAAAGGGCGAGCGAATTTTGCTCAATGCCTCTAGTGGTAAAGGAAAATCAACTTTTACGTTCACTTCCATTGGTCTCCGAAAAGACTATGAAGGCAAAATTACGTACGACGGTATAGATGTCAAAAGTTTCACGCCAGACGATTGGACTGCTGTGCGACAAACCAAACTGTCAGTCGTTTTTCAAGATTTACAATTGTTTCCAAAATTGAGCGTGAAAGACAACTTGCTTTTAAAAAACAATTTGCAAAACGTATTTACGGAAGCGGAATTACAAAATATGCTTTTGGTCTTGGGCATTGCAGACAAATGGGAACAACCATGTGGCTTACTTTCCATGGGACAGCAACAACGCGTTGCCATCATCCGTTCGCTTTGTCAACCGTTTGAATGGCTGATTCTGGATGAACCATTTTCCCATCTCGATCGGCAAAATGCTGAAATTGCGTTGAACCTAATCCACGAGCGTTGCGAAAAATTGGGCGCTGGATTTGTTTTAACCTCTTTGGGGGATGATTATGGGTACAAGTATTCACGTGAACTAAAACTGTAAGGCCATGTTGAACAAAATTCTCTTTAAAAATCAAGATAAAAAACAACTGATTATCGCCATGATTGGTGCTTTCATGGGCATTACTTTTTTGGTTACTTCCATTCATTACTTAATCAAGGTGAATCAATTTGGAAAAGGCGCCGATATTTTAGGTCCGAATACCATAATTGTGCAAAAAAAAGTGACCAATTCCAGTTCGTTGAATTTGACAAAAACAGATTTCTCCACGCGTGAAATTGAAAAGATAAAAGCAGAGTCTTTTATCCAAGATGTAAAACCAGTTATTAGCAACAATTTCGATGTCTCCTTTGAAACGAATGATCCATTGGTTCCTTATTTCCGTTCGGACGTCTTCATCCAAACAGTCGATCAAAATTTTCTGGATGTGAAAAGCGTAAAATGGAAATGGCAGAAAGGCGATGAATTTGTACCTATGATACTACCGAGAGACTTTTTAGTCATGCTCAATACGTTCATGAGTGCTAGCGGTATTCCGCAAGTTTCAGACGATTTAGCCATGGATATCAAATTCAAATTCCGTTTGCGCGACCCCAATAATTCTGACAAAGAAGAGCATGTCAATGCAAAAATCATTGGTTTTACCAATGAAGTTGCTTCCATACTTGTTCCAGAAACCTTCATGGAATATGGCAATGAAGTGTATGCGGGCACGACAGAAAACAAAATCACCCAAATCATGATTTCCGGCAAAGAAAGCGAATTTGGCTTGGTGGAAGATTTGCTGAATAAAAAAGGATTGGAGTCGAAAAACTCTCAAATGGTTGTCGGTCGACTGAAAAGCGTAGTGGGGACTTTGTTTCTGGTCGTCCTAGGCATATCTGTCATCGCTGTTTTTGTTTCCGGATTGGTATTGATTCAATATTTGCAATTGCTGCTATCTAGAAACGCGTACGAGGTAAAAACGCTTTTAAGAATGGGATATCCTCCGCGCCAGTTGATTCGAAGTTTTTCGACCTACTTTATTAAAATATTCGGATTAGTGGCATTGATCGGACTTGGAATCTTTTTCATATTCAAAATATTCCTAGATAGAATGTTTGAATCAGGTGGATTGTACATCGATACGCACATTGCTTGGTTAGCCATTGTCGCACTGGGAATTGCCTATGCATTATTTGCACTCGCTAGTTATTTAAATGCCAAAAAAGGAATTTTTAACGAATATTAATCGTGTTAATATTCTGTTAAAACTTTCACCATTCTTATTTTTGTACGTCAATTTAAAAAGAAAAACAAAAGAACATCTATGAAAAAATTAATTCTGCTCACATTTCTTTTTGCCGCAAGTCATTCGCTTTTCGGTCAAAAATTGAAATTTAAAGTTACCGGATTCAAAGATACCACCGTTCACCTAATCAAATACTTTGGGAAAAATTTGCTGTACGCAGATACCGCCCAGCTCAAAAACGGAATAGTAGAATTTGACGGAAAAAAACAAAAACCAGGCATGCTAGGTGTTTTGCTTCCAGGTCAAAAGTTTTTTGAATTCATTTACAACGACGAAGATGTGAATCTAGAAACGGCTGGACCTGATTTTCAAGCCAACATGAAGGTTAAAAAGTCAGTAGAAAACAAAATCTTTTTTGAGTATGTAGCGTATCTATCTTCCCAAAGACAAGTAGCAAACGTACTAACCGAAGAGCGAAAAAAACTGACCAAAGACACACCTGAGTTCAAAGCCAAATCAGAGGCAATTGAGAATGTATCAAAAGATGTTTTGGCTTATCAAAATAAATTGATTGCAGACAATCCTACCACATTGGTTTCTAAATTGGTGAAAATGTCTATGGATATTGTTGTCCCTCCAGCACCGTTGGATGCCAACGGAAAGCAAATTGATTCTTTGTACAATTACCATTATTACCGCGATCATTATTTCGACCACGTAGATTTCAAAGATGACCGTTTGGTAAATACACCCATTTTCGGAAATCGTCTTGAAACCTATTTTGGAAAGACCATGATGGTTCAACATTGGGATAGCATCAATAAATATGCTTTCCGTCTTTGTGATAATTTGGTGCCGAAATCAGAGTTTTTTAGATATTGTGTTACCAACATCATCACGACTTTCCAAAAAAGTAAAATTATGGGAATGGACAAAGTGTATGTATTAATGGCTGACCGTTATTTCTGTACAAAAAATCCGGATGGAAGTTCTCCTGCCTTCTGGATGCCCGAGGAAAAATTAGATGAACTTTGCGAAAAAATTCCTGCTCAATTGAATACCGTTTTAGGCATAGCGCCGCCCAACATTAGTTTAAGAGATACGGGGGATGTCAACTTCAAAGATTTCTATAGCCTGAAAAGTGAATATACTATTCTCTACTTCTGGGATCCAGACTGTGGGCATTGTAAAAAAACAACCCCAAAAATTGGGAAATTATACGATGAAAAATGGAAAGCGCGTAACATTGAGGTATTTGGTATTTGCAAGGCAATGGGAGAAGATTTTCAGAAATGGAAAGACTTTATTAAAACAAATAATTTGAATTACCCGAATGTAGCAGTAACGCAAACTTTGTATGACTTGGTGACGAAAGATGCGAGAAGCGTTGTTCCGAAGTACACCACGTACGATGCATTGAATTATCACTTAACGTATGACATCTATGCCAATCCGCGAATTTTTGTTTTGGATGAAAACAAAAAAATCATTGGAAAACAATTAACAGTATCCCAGTTGGAAGATATGCTGGATCGTTTGCAAAATGTAAAAGATGCTCCGAAGTTGTTCCCTCCAGATCCTGAGGAAGATGAACACATGAAAGACTAAAAATCAACACTTTTATTCAAGGCGAGTTAGCACAACTCGCCTTTTTTGTTTACAATTTCTTAAAATTCAAATTGGTATAAATGAGTAAAGTACCTTATCTTTGTATTTTACAAACGTAATTTTTAACAAAAAATCATGAAAAAAATCTTATTCTTAACTACACTACTAATTAGTCAATTGACTTTTTCGCAAGTTATTGATGTTTTCAACTATACCGGTGCCTTAAATGCCAATGGTTGGACAACTCATAGTGGAACTGCAGGACAATTAATTACATCAACCACTAGTTTAACATATCCAGGCTTAGCGACCTCTACAGGAAACAAAGCCGTCATGCCAAATGGTTCTGAAGATGCAAATATTGCCATTTCAGGAATTACAGGAACTGGTTACAGCTCATTCATTATGAGTTTGCCAAACACAACCAATACATCCACGGCAGCTGGAGGAGCTTATTTTTATGGATTTGGTGCAACTTCAGGAGCAGTTGTTACAAGTTTTCATGGTAAAATTTGGATCAAGCAAGGAGTTGCAGCGAATACCTTTAAATTGGGTTTAACGTATACAGGTAGTACGGCAACTTTCACCACCGCTGAATACAATGTTAATACACCTATATTTGTTGTATTAAGTGTAGACACAGCAGCACAAACTGCTAATCTTTATGTGAACCCAACACCAGGAGCCGCTGCACCCGTTGCAACGCTTACTGACAATACTGGTACAACCTCTCCCAATTTTGCTTCTATCTTTTTACGTCAAGCTGCAGGTACGGGAAATATCGAAATCGATGAAATTCGTGCTGGTTCGACCTATGCTTCCGTTACACCAGCCGGTGTAGCAAGTTGCAACATCACTTCTGCGGGATTGACCAATTTGACCTGTAATGACGCTGGAACGACTTCAATTCCTGCCGATGATTATTTGACTTTTGACTTAAATCCTACAGGAACTGTTTTGGGTACAACGTATACTGTTTCTGTTCCTTCTGGAACCATTACTCCAACATCTGGAACGTATGGAGCGGCAACTTCTTTCCAATTGCAAGGTGGTTCTGCTGGTGCGGGTAACGTAATCGTTTCCATTATCGACAACTCTACAATGGGATGTTCATTGGACGAAACGATCACCGATCCAGGAGCTTGCTCTTCTGCAATCCCTTTGATTACATTGGCGCCAAGTTCATTGACAGGATTCGACCACATTGTTGGAACTCCATCCGCTGAACAAACATTTACGGCAGCTGGTTTGAGTTTATCGGGTGATATTACTGTAACTGCCCCTACGAACTTTGAAATTTCCTTGACTTCTGGAGCAGGATTTACCAATTCAATTGTTTTATCACAAACATTAGGAACAGTTCCAACCACCACCATTTATGCTCGTGCAAATGCTGCAGCCTATGGAATGTTGGCTGATGCAATTATCGCTACTTCTATGGGAGCAGACAATGATTCTGTATTGGTTTCAGGATTCGCAAATGACTATGTGTATTACATGATTGACGAAATTTCAACAGTAGATACCAACGGCGTGGCTGATTCAATGAATGTTTTAGTTGAATTGACTGGTGTAGTTTATTGCATAGATTTCGATGGCAATACTGGATATAGTATTACATTAATTGACGGTTCTAATTCTGGCATCAACTTGTACTCACCAAGTGATGTTTCTAGTTACACGGCGCCAACAGAAGGTGATTCAATTCGATTGTTTGGTAAAATTGGTCAATACAATGGATTATTAGAAGTCATTGTTGACTCCATTGAGGTATTAGCACAAGGTTCAGCCATAATGAGCCCAACAGTTGTTATAACTTTGGACGAATCAACAGAATCTCAATACATCAAAATGATGAATCTTACCTTGGTAACACCAATGGCTACGTTTGCTACTGGTAGTTCAAATATTGATGTAACCGACGGGGTGAATACATTTGTAATGCGAATTGACTCAGATACGGACATCCCTGGAAGCGCTGCGCCACAAGGAGCATTCAATGTTACAGGAGTTGGTGGTCAATTCGACAGTTCTTTGCCCTATGATTCAGGGTACCAGATTTTCCCTTGTAGCTTGTCAAGTATCGAAGATGTTTGCACAACACCGTCAACAGCAACCAACACAATTGATTCTGCTACCGCAGAAGCCGTAGCAACAGGTTTTGATTACCAATGGATTGATTGTTCTACAAACTCTTTTGTTTCAGGAGCAACAAATCAATCGTTCACAGCAATCACGAGCGGTAGTTATGCCGTAATCATTACAAATGGAGCTTGTTTCGATACGTCTGATTGTGTAACGCTTGCAGGAACCAATGTTGGTCTAAATGAAAGCACATTGGCGAATTTATTATCGGTTTACCCGAATCCAGTGATCAACCAATTGACATTGAACAATTCTTCAAATTCAATCGTTTCTTTTGACGTAATAGATGCTCAAGGTAAATTAATTTCAACAGGTAATTCAGTTGAAAAATCAACCAGCATTTCAACTTCTAGCTGGGAACAAGGTGTTTACTTCATCCGATGTACATCGAATGCAGGTGATACTGTGATTAAAATCATCAAATAAACCTTTTCTTTTATTGAAAAAGTCGCTTCTTAATTGAAGCGACTTTTTTTTGTTTTCATACTTGCAAAAACCCATAGTATCTTTCGTCCTATAGTGCTAAAATTCACTTATTTTTACGGTCTAATTGAATTTGAATGAAACTTACGATTGTATTCCTTGGATTGCTTATCTCCTTACCCATTTTTGCTCAAAACGACTGGCAACAAACCGTCAACTACAAAATTGATGTCAAGCTCAACGATGTGGAACATTCACTCGATGGAAACATTGAAATGGAATACATCAACAACAGTCCCGAAGCTTTATCCTTTATTTATATACACTTGTGGCCCAATGCATACAGCAATGACAAAACAGCTTTGGCGAAGCAATTGTACCAAGATGGAAATGATTTGCTCCGTTTTGGAGCCGACTCCATCAAAGGAGGTATCAATAAACTCGATTTCAAAGTAAATGGCTTGACTGTCAATTGGGCTTTGGAGAAAAACATCGACATTGCTAAAGTGCAACTAGCAAGCCCACTGCCTAGTGGCAAAAGCATTGTCATTTCCACCCCTTTTCACGTTCAACTTCCTTCTGGAAAAGTTTCAAGAATGGGACACATCGGACAATCCTATCAAATTACACAATGGTATCCAAAACCGGCTGTTTTTGACAAAAATGGTTGGCATGCCATTCCGTATTTGAATCAGGGAGAATTTTATTCTGAATACGGCAGTTATGACGTAACAATTACCTTACCGGCAAATTATGTCGTTGGAGCAACGGGCGATTTGCAAACCCAAAGCGAAATAGACTTCATGAATGAAATGGCTGAAAAAACCGCCAAAGAATTGCAAACTGAAAAATTGACCAAGCGACCTGAAAATACCTTCCCTCCTTCTTCTGAAAACATAAAAACTATCCGCTATGTTCAGCAAAAGGTACATGATTTTGGTTGGTTTGCCGACAAACGTTTTCGTGTATTGAAAGGAGAAGTAGAATTGCCTCATTCCAAAAGAAAAGTAACGACTTGGGCTCTTTTCACGCCGCGAAACACGAATTTGTGGAAAGATGCTCCCGAATACATCAAAGATGGAACCTATTATTATTCACTTTGGAATGGTGATTATCCTTACAACCAAGTTACGGCGGTCGATGGAACGATTAGCGCTGGCGGTGGAATGGAATATCCCAATGTAACGGTTATTGGAAATGCCAACTCGGCTGAAGAATTGGAGGTCGTGATTGTTCACGAAGTAGGCCACAACTGGTTCTATGGTATTTTAGGTTCCAACGAGCGCGACCACGGCTGGATGGACGAAGGACTGAATACGCTCAACGAAATTCGATACATTCAAACCAAATACCCGAACAATACGCGATTGTCGGATATGGCGCTAAATGGCAGTTTTCATATGAACGATTTGGATTATCTCGATCAAGCCGATATCCAATTTCAACTCATGACTCGATTTGGGGAAGATCAGCCGATTGAAACCAAAAGTGCTGATTTTTACAGTTTGAATTACAGTTTGGTGATGTACCAAAAAACAGGTTTGGTTTTCCATTACCTCAAAAGTTATTTGGGGGATGTATTGTTTGACGAATGCATGTCCGCGTATTTCGAAAAATGGAAATTTCGTCACCCTCAACCGGAAGACCTTCGCGCCGTCTTTGAATCAAAAACAGGCAAAAATCTTGATTGGTTTTTCAATGATTTGATCCAAACCACCAACCACATCGATTACAAACTGTCAAAGGTAAAAACCAACAAAGATGGTCAAACGGAAATCACGGTAAAAAATGTTGGCCAAGTAAATGGCCCAATTCCTGTGAGCGTTCGAAACGGGGCCAATCAAACCACCTATTGGTTGGATCCAAACGGCAACAAAAAAAGAACCATTTTGATGGCCCAAAACCCTACGAAGGTTCAAATTGACTCTTTAAACAACATCCCCGAAATCAACCGCAACAACAATACCTGGACATCCGAAAAGTTGTTCAAAAAAATGGAACCGTTGAAATTGGAATTTTTCGATGGTGACGTGGAAGCCAATTACAACAATTTGTTTTGGACTCCAGTCGTGGGATTCAATTCTGCGGACAAATTTATGGCGGGAATTGCCATTCACAATCTAGGGGCGCCGGTCAACCCATTTCGTTTTTATGTAGCGCCCATGTTCTCTTTTGGTCGCCACATGGTTTCAGGAATTGCGGATGCGCACTACAACTTTTTACCGAAAAAAGGAATTAAACAGTCGGTATTCGGTGTGTCCGCAAGGAGTTTTAAAATGGACACCGTTATTGCTGGAAACAAGGATTATTACTATGCCATCACGCCTTATTTACAATTAAAATTAGGGAACCGAGGTCCGAACAAACCTTGGTCGAATGAAATTTTGATAAAAACGGTTTTCCGACAAAATGTGTTGGCTTCACGCGAACAAACCATGTTGGGTGGTTACTTGGATTACATGCTCAATTTTACCCGTGTAGACCATGAATGGGAAACGCACGTAAAAAATGATCATTATGAAAATATAACGTTGGGAACTCAAGCCACGAGAAGTATGATTACCAGCACTTACCGTTTTCGTTACCTGAAAAATAAAATGACCAAATGGATTGAATTGCGCGTTTTTGCCGGGAAAATTTGGTCAATACAATCGGATGCTTCGGAGTACGACAATACTAAATTTGCCTTATCAGGAAACAATGGAAATCAAGATTTATTCTTTGACGACTTGTTCTTCAATCGAATTCCAGGCAATGCGACTTCGGTTACACAACGCGCTGACAACATGGGTGGATTTCGTTCCACCAGCTCTTTTGGTAACGCGTCCAAATGGATGACAACTGCCAATTTATTTTGGGAAGCACCTATTAAAATTCAAGGTTTGGGTATTTTTGCCGATGCCGGTCTTTTTTCGAGCGGAGGAACCATTGAATCCGTTTGGAATTTGGGTGTTGGTTTTAAAATCCGTAAAATATTCCAATTGCAATTCCCAATCGCTATGAGTCAAAACATACTCAACAATTATACAAGCAGTAATTACTTGAATCGCATACGCTTTAGTTTGAACGTCAATATTCAGTCGCACCCCTTCCGACTGCGCAATTTGTTTTAAACGAAAAAATCATTTCGTTCACGAGTTCAATCAAAATCTATAAACAAAAAAAGAGACAGCTAAATGCCGTCTCTTTTTTATTTTTTATGAATTCAATATTACATTTTCTGAGGAACTTTCATTCCTAACAAGTGCGTGAAATTCGCAATAATCTCGCCTACATTTTTAGCTAAAATCAATCGCATATTTGCCAACTCTTTGTTTTCTTCGTTGAAAATAGAAACGTTCTGGTAAAAATGATTGAAGCTTTTGACCAACTCGTACAAGTAATTCGCGAGTAAAGCAGGCGATAAATTATCCGCTGCCTCTTGAATCAATTTGGGAGCTTCGTTCATCAATTTCACTACCTCAATTTCTTCGGGAAGAAAACTCAAATCCATGTTCAGTTCTTCAACAGACGCTTTTCGCAAAAGCGATTGAATTCGCGCATAAGCATATTGTATAAACGGTCCTGTATTTCCATTCAATTCAATCGATTCTTCTGGATTGAACATCATGCGCTTTTTCGGATCTACTTTCAATAAATAATATTTTAAGCCGCCCATTCCAATGGTGTTGCACAACTCATCCACTTCTGCGATGCTCATGCCTTCGATATGACCTCGATCCATGGTTGCTTCTTTGGCCTTGCCTACAATTTCTTCCATCAAATCATCTGCATCCACAACCGTTCCTTCGCGTGATTTCATTTTACCCGAAGGCAAATCCACCATACCGTAACTCAAGTGTTTACAATTTTCAGCCCAAGCAAAACCGAGTTTTTTCAAGATCAAAAACAAAACTTGAAAATGATAATCTTGCTCATTCCCGACAGTATAAACGATTCCATTCAAATTCGGGTAATCTCGGTAACGATCGTAAGCTGTTCCCATGTCTTGGGTCATGTAAACGGCTGTTCCGTCTGAACGAAGCAACAGTTTTTCATCCAATCCTTCAGCAGTCAAGTCAATCCAAATGGAACCATCTTCTCGTTGGTTGAAAATTCCTTTTTCCAAACCTTCGATGACCAAATCTTTCCCAATGATGTAAGTGTCTGATTCGTAATAAATCTTGTCGAAATCGACATTCATCTTCTCATAGGTTTTGGCGAAACCTTCGTACACCCAACCGTTCATCGTCGACCACAACAAATAGGTTTGAGGATCTTTCGCTTCCCATTTCACCAACATTTCTTTGGCTTCCAACAGCAAAGAAGTTTGGTTTTTTGCCAAATCCAAAATCTTATCGTTCAATCCTTTTACCGCTTTTTCGTCTTTGTCGTCTTTGGCAGCTTCCAATCGCAAAAATTCAACTTTCGTCGCTTCTGAGAATCCGTCGAAATCATTGTTTTCCCATTGAGCAATGATACTTTTCGCTTCTTTAACAAAGTTTTTATCGAACTCAACGTAGTATTTTCCGACCAATTTATCACCCTTCAATCCCGTATTGGAAGGCGTTTCTTTTTCACCTTTTTCATTCAAAGGGGAGAATTTCTCCCAAGCCAACATACTTTTACAAATGTGAATGCCTCGGTCATTGACAATTTGCGTTTTAATTACATCGTAACCGGCTGCTTTCAAAATTTCCGACACCGAATAGCCCAAAAAGATATTTCGCATGTGTCCTAAATGCAGCGGTTTATTCGTGTTGGGGGAACTATATTCCACCATCATTGTTCCTTTTGAATTTTCTTTTTGAAAACCAAACTGATCCGCGGTATCGATCGTTTTCAATGTATTCATCCAATAAGCAGAGCTAGCAGAAATATTCAAAAATCCACCAACTACCTCGCAGGATGCTACTTCGGGTAATTCAGCAATCAACGCCGCTATTTTGTCGCCAACGGCCTGTGGAGAGGTTTTCAATGCTTTCACAAAGGGGAACAAAACCAAGGTCAAATCGCCTTGAAGCTCTTTTCGTGTTTTTTGAAACTGGATCCAATTTTCATCAATTTCAGCACCAAAAAGAGCCACTTGATTTTGTAGTATTGTATTTTTAATTTGATTTTCCATTTTAAATTTTGACTATTTCGTCATGGTATTTACGGCCTTTTTCACCAAATCAAAGGTGACTTCCGCCATTTTGTTTTTCTTATCGTCCAGACAGGGATTTACTTCCACAAATTCCAAACAACACAATTTTTCTTGTTTTGCGAAAAAGGTCAACATATCGTTGGCTTCCTCGGGAGAAATGCCATCTTTTACTGGAGTTCCAGTTCCATAGGATGTTAAATCTGGATCCATGGAATCCACATCAAATGAAATGTACAAAATATCGATTTGATCAATCCATTTTTGAAACTCCTCCGCCAAAGACGGCCATTTCCTATCCCTCAATTCGGCCACTGTGTAATTACGAATACCCATTTCTTGCATCAAATGTTCTTCTTGTTCTTCCGTATCACGAACACCGATAAAAAACAAATCTTTTGGGGAAATTTTTGCTCCATTTCCTCCTTTACGTTGCAAGCGCTCCCAAATTTCTTTGGCTTGTGGGGAGACATCGTTGATTTTGTATTTCAAATTGTCTTCATTTAACGCAATGGCCAACGGCATTCCATGCATATTTCCAGAAGGCGTTGTATAGGGTGTGTGTAAATCTCCATGTGCATCGATCCAAACAACCCCCAAACGCTCTGTTGGAAATTGTTCTTTGATACCCGCTATAGTTGCCGCGGCAGAACCATGGTCCGAAGAAATTAGCACGGGAGTTTCTTTCTTGGCGTAAATGTTTTTCATTTCCGACATAACATGGTTGAAAATCAAATCCAACCCTTCTATGCGCTTCGCAAAAGGGAATTTTGCTGGAACATCCAACAAATGGTTTTCATCCTTTAAGAGAACGGGGGGGAATTCACTAAAAAAAGTATCATTTTTATCGCGTGCCGCTGTCATGACTGCTTGTGGTCCAAGGGAAGCCCCTCGAGTACCAGCCGTTATTTCAGATGTATTCAATAGTATTTGTACCTTTTTACTCATGCCCTTTGTTTTTTTACCTGCAAAAGTAGGCATATTCAAAGAAACTCTGCCCTATGTAACCAAACAACTTCTTTTCGTTAATTTCGTGTTTTAAAAGCAACGCAACCATTTCAAATGAAATTATTTAATATTTTACTCTCTGTTTCGGTTTTAATATTTACTGGTTTTACAGGACTGGCACAGAAACCTTTTGTTGGCGAAATCAAATTCAAGGTTAGCATGATAGACACCAATGTGCAGCAATTGATTGACGACCGAGAAATGTTCGTCTATACCAATGACACTTTATCACGAATGGAAATTATGAACGATGCTCTGGGTCCACAAGTCAGTATCAAACACATGGTTTTGAAAAAATCGTATTTGTTGATGAATTTTATGGGAACCAAATTGGCCATCCAAACGGATCAAAACAAAGACTCTTCTAAATCCGAAGCCTTTGAAATTCATTACAAATTTTGGGGACGAAAAAAAATCAATGGGTTTGTCTTGAAAAAGGCAACTATTTATAGAGATGATTTGAAAGAAACCAGGACTATTTGGTATTTTAAATCCATTCGACCTGATATTCTGGATGTTTATCCGGGAATCAAAGGTTTACCAGCGGACTATTACATTGGCACGGTGGATGGAATCATCCATTACTCACTCCTTTCTATCGAAGCAAAACCAATGGAAAAAGAACTATTTGGTATACCATCAGATTTCAAACGCATTACTTTGAGCGAATTCATGGAGCACGTGCGAAATATTGAAAAATAAATTTCAAATAAAACTAACACTCAACTGTGCAAATAACAACCTATTTCGCTGTTTTTTGCGCATAAATCTCTTGTATCTTCGTTGGATATACCAAGATGATGGCAGAAGACAATATAATTATTGAAAAAATAAAAAAAGCTGACAAGCCTGAGTCAAAAGGTCAACCCAAAAAAAAGGCGGAAAAACCAGCAACAGGAAGAAGTCTCAATAATTTAGGTACACCGACTCAGAAGAAAAAATCAAGAAATACGATTGGTGCATTTTTGATTTTATTGTCAATCTATTGCCTGCTCGCATGTGTTTCCTACATTTTCACTTGGAAAGAAGACCAAGATCAAGTGATGAACCGCAATTTGTTCACCTTTTTATTTGGAGAAGACAAAGCTCCTGTAACCAACTGGTTGGGGAAATTTGGCGCATGGATTTCACATTTACTGTACTACCGTTGGTTCGGGATCTCCTCCTTGGCTTTGAGCTTTTTAGCTTTCCTTTTCGGAGTTAAATACCTATTAAACATCAAATTATTACCCCTGAAACGAACGGTTTTAGTTTCCAGTATCTTCATGATTTGGAGTTCCATTTTTTTAGGCTACTTCTCAAGTATTCCTAATTATTTTGGCGGTTCATTTGGTTATTTTGTCAATGAATGGCTGAGTTTGTCTGTTGGTAAATTCGGTACGTTACTTTTTATAATCGTGACTCTTTATGCCATTGTCACCTTACTTTTTAACCCTGATTTTAAAGCCATCTGGAATCGATGGGCATTCTGGGGGAAAGGTGAAGAGGACGAAGATGCAGTCGATACGAAAAATTCAGTTCCTCTGACAGATTTGAATGTGATCAATACCATTCGCGATGAACAAGTTGAAAAAGACAAAAAATCAGATGCGATTTCTTTTGACGAAGATGAAGAGGATACAATCGCGGAAGAAGACGAAGAAGAATACGACGATGATTTTGAAATTGCCATCGCGAAGGAATCGACAGTGGTTCCTGCAACTGAAAAATTAGCCGTTGAAGTTCACGACGCCGACGATGAATTGAGCGATGCTGAAATCAATGATTTGCAGCGCGAATTTGGCGATTACGATCCTAAACTAGACTTGTCCAGCTACGTCCTTCCTCCTATAGAATTGCTCAAAGAATTTGGTAGCAATGGGATTTCCGTCAATAAGAAAGAATTGGAAGACAACAAAAATAAAATTGTTGAAACGCTATCCCATTACAAAATTGACATCGCCAAAATCAAAGCGACCGTTGGACCAACCGTTACTTTGTATGAAATTATTCCTGCCCCAGGCGTTCGTATTTCGAAGATTAAAAACTTAGAAGATGATATCGCCTTGAGTCTAAGTGCACTGGGTATTCGAATCATTGCGCCGATTCCAGGAAAAGGAACCATCGGTATAGAGGTTCCCAATTCCAATCCAGAAATGGTCAGCATGCGATCGTTGATTGCCTCAGAAAAATTCCAAAACTCCGACATGGAATTGCCGGTGGTGATGGGAAAAACCATTACGAACGAAACCTACACCTTTGATTTAACAAAATTGCCTCACTTGTTGGTTGCCGGAGCAACGGGACAAGGGAAATCGGTTGGTTTGAATGCCATTTTGATTTCCATTTTGTACAAAAAACATCCCGCACAAGTAAAATTCGTGTTGATTGACCCGAAAAAAGTGGAGTTAACCTTGTTCAACAAAATAGAACGTCACTTTTTAGCCAAACTTCCTGGAGAAGAGGATGCCATTATTACCGACACATCGAAGGTGGTGAACACCTTGAACTCCTTGTGTATCGAAATGGACAACCGATATGATTTACTGAAAATCGCTTCCGCGCGCACCATCAAAGAATACAATGCCAAGTTTATTGCTCGTCGATTGAATCCGGAAAAAGGTCACCATTATTTGCCGTATATCGTCGTTTTGATTGATGAGTTTGCCGATTTGATCATGACAGCAGGTAAAGAAGTAGAACACCCTATCGCTCGTATCGCCCAGTTGGCGCGTGCAGTCGGAATCCACTTAATTGTTGCGACCCAAAGACCATCCGTAAACGTAATCACTGGGATGATCAAAGCCAATTTCCCCGCTCGTATTGCCTTTCGGGTATTGTCTAAAATAGATTCTAGAACCATCTTGGATTCGTCCGGGGCGGATCAATTGATTGGTCGAGGAGATATGTTGGTTTCTACCGGCGCCGATGTAATTCGTTTGCAATGTGGTTTTGTGGATACACCAGAAGTTGAAGCCGTTTGTCAATTTATTGGCGAACAACGCGCTTATCCGGAAGCCATGTTATTACCTGAATACGTGCCAGAAGGTGGAGAATCTGTGGATGTCGATTTGGACGAAATTGATCCAATGTTTGCGGATGCAGCTCGAATTGTCGTGCTTCATCAACAAGGATCTGCCAGTTTGTTGCAACGAAAATTGAAATTGGGCTACAACCGTGCAGGTAGAATTGTCGATCAATTGGAAGCACATGGAATCATTGGGACTTTCCAAGGAAGTAAAGCGCGTGACGTGCTATATGCAGAAATCACCACCCTAGACCAATATCTGGCAACAAAAGGCATTGTTTAAGAGGAAAGAGAAACCTAGAGTTTCACCACATCCCCTTCAATGGCCTCGAAGGAATTTTCAAAAATATTTTTAGCTTCCGCTAGATGCACTTCCGCGTCATTGTAACGCGCACTAAGGTGTCCGAAGTACAATTTTGTGACTTTGGCTAATTTGGCTATTTGAGCCGCATTTTCTGCCGTACTGTGTTTAGTGGCTTTCGCTCTGTCTTCGTCTTTTTTCGAAAAGGTTGCTTCGTGGTACAAAACATCAATGTTTTCCAGGAAAGGCAACATGGATTCGTTGTAGGCCGTATCCGAACAAAATGCATACGAGCCGGAACGTTTCGGCTTAGTAGTATACAACTTAAATGAATGGACATTTCCATTTTCATCTATCACATCTTTCCCTGCTTTTAAATCGGGAATCTGCGTCAGACTCAATCCACTGGCTTTGAATTTTTCTGCTAACAAACTTCGTGGTTTTTCCTTTTCTCGGAAAGTAAAACCGTGGGTGGGTATTTTGTGTTTTAATTTGAATGTTTTGATTTCAATTACTTTGTCTTCAAAGAGCAATCCTTCAAAAGCATCTTCGATCACATGAAAATGAATGGTATAATCTAATGAAGCGCCACCTAATTCAATTTGCATACGCACCAGTTGTTCCAAAGGTGGTGGCCCATAAATGTCAATGGATTTTTCTCGGCCGAGCAAATGCATGGAACTCAGCAAACCTACTAAGCCAAAATAATGATCTCCGTGCAAATGGGAAATGAAAATAGCGTCTAATTTTTGAATCTTGACACTGCGTTTGCGCAATTGTATTTGGGTTCCCTCACCACAATCGATCAAAAAATGTCGATTCTGACAAAAAATGTACTGGGAAGTTGGATGATGATTCACCGTTGGCAGTGCGCTTCCGGTACCTAAAAATTGAACGTAGAAACTCACTTTTGAAGTGCCGCAACCGCCTCTGTATGATTTTCTTCAAACAAAAGCACTTTATCCAATTGGGCAATTTTCACCATTTTCATGACATTGTCTTGCATTCCACAAAGAACGAAGCGGCCATTGGTGTCTTTGCACAAGCGATTCCCCATTAACAAAGAACTCAACCCTGACGAATCGCAATATTTTGTTGCCGTCATGTCCACAATGATTTTGTTGATGCCTTTGTTGTTCAATAAAACCAGCTCAGCTTTGAGCTCAGATGCATTTTGGGCATTTAATCGTTCTACATTTGAAGTAACCGTTGCGCCGTATTGATCTATATTGGTTTCGAAGTTCATTTTAATTCAGGTTTGATACCAAAAATAACAAAATTTTATTGTCGCTCAATTTTTGCAGCTAATAAATAAATCACTGCCATGCGAATTGCAACGCCATTTTCCACTTGTTGCAAGATCAAGGATTGCTTAGAATCTGCAACATCACTCGTAATTTCAACACCACGATTGATTGGACCCGGGTGCATGACAACAATTTCTTTCGAAAGAGAATCCAATAGTTCTTTGTTCAATCCAAAGAGCATGGAATACTCGCGTAAACTTGGGAAATACTTAATGTCTTGCCGCTCCAATTGAATACGAAGCATGTTGGCTACATCACACCATTCCAAAGCGTGACGCAAGTTGTGTGAAACTTTCACACCCAATTTATCAATGTGTTTTGGGATCAAAGTAGTCGGTCCGCAAACCATCACTTCCGCCCCCAGTTTTTGCAAACAAAGAATATTCGATAAAGCTACACGTGAATGCAAGATATCACCAACAATGACAATTTTCTTCCCTTCCACAGAACCCAATTTCTCTCGAATGGTAAACGCATCCAATAAGGCTTGCGTCGGATGTTCATGCGTTCCGTCACCTGCATTTACTACTTTGGCTGATATTCTATCCGAAAGAAATTTAGCGGCACCGGGATTGGGATGGCGCATCACCACCATGTCCACTTTCATGGAAAGTATGTTATTCACCGTATCTACGAGTGTTTCACCTTTGCTCACGGAACTGCCAGAAGCACTAAAATTAACAACATCTGCTGACAATCTTTTTTCTGCCAATTCGAAGGAAAGTCTCGTTCGGGTTGAATTTTCAAAAAACAAATTGGCAATCGTTAGATCTCGCAGGGAAGGAACTTTTTTTATCGGGCGATTGATGACTTGTTTGAAGTTATCTGCCGTTGCAAATATCAATTCAATATCAGATTTCGTTAAATCACGAATACCGATTAAGTGTTCTACGCTCAAATTATCCATTTACTTCTTTGCTGTATAAAAGTAATACTCTGTCTTCTCCTTCAATTTCCTTCCACTCTACGGCAACACGCTCGGAAACCAAGGAATCAACTGTTTTTCCGACGTAATCTGCTTGAATGGGCAAATGACGTCTAAAACGACGATCAATCATGGTTAACAATTCAACGCGATTCGGTCGTCCGTATGCCAATAAAGCATCCAAACCAGAACGAATGGTACGACCCGTAAACAATACATCGTCAATCAATACAATGTTCTTGTTCTCTATTGAAAAATTGATGTTGGTGGTACTAGGAATGATCGGTCGTTCTCGTCTTCTGAAATCATCGCGGTAAAAAGTAATGTCCAGGTTACCGCAAACAATTTCTTTTTTCAGGATACTTTCCAATTGCTCTTTTAAGCGAGTAACAACATGAATGCCGCGCGGTTGTAATCCAATAAGAATTGTGGAAGAAAAATCACCATGGGTCTCTATCAACTGGTGACAGAGCCTATTGATTGTCAATTCAAATTGTTTGGAATTGAGAATGACTTGATTTTCCATTGAGACAAAGATAGCCGTTTATCTTAAATTGAAAGTACTTGTTTGGACCAAGTTTATAAAAAATTTTCATCCTCCATTTTCTACACTTTACTCAACGCTCGTGACGTTTTACATTTTATTCAAAAAGTCGATGCAAAAACAGTGTATTTTAGAATCAGAAAACAATTCATAGTTTTAGTTTTTTTGTTTATCGTTAGTTTTTGGTAAAGCCTGGTTCTCAAGATAGTTTGTTTCATAGTTCGCCCCTAGAAATTTCAGAGAATCAGGTTTTTTTATTTAAAAAATCAGCCTCCTTTCCGGACTACCTTAAAACCCATTTTCGTTAGCTCAGCCATCACCTTGTCTCTAAAATTTCCTTGAACAATAATTTCACCATCCTTGGCAGAACCTCCAACGCCACATTTTGTTTTCAAGGTTTTCCCTAAGTCCTTCAAATCTTCATCTGATCCAATAAAACCTTCCACCAGCGTTACATCTTTTCCGCCTCTGTTTTTCCGATCAATCGAAACATAGAGTTTTTGTTTGTCATTGGAAACTGACTCAACGGCATCGTCCAATTCTTCTTCAAAAGAGAAGTTTGGATTTGTTGAATAAACCATGTTTCCGCTATTTTTTTGTTTTTTAGCCATTATTTAAATTCTACTATTGCTCCTTGAACATCGTCGCTCATGACACCATTCGGTGCTTTTTCACGCACTTCTTTCAATGCTTTGGGTGAACGAACTTCGTATAAATATATTTCTTTTCCTGCACTTTTCAAGGCTGTCACTTGATTTTTTGTACACGCACTGTTTTTGATTACGAATCCGGTGAGTTGAGGATAATCAATCAATACTTGTTGAATTTCTTCTTGATCATCGCATGAAAACAAAACAGACCAACCTTTTTGAAGAAAGGGTGCAATCCAGGCAGGATTGCTTAAAATCATTTTGGATTTTGATGTTGCATTGTCAATGGTGGCACTCCAATTTTCAAGTGAAGTGAGAAACTGGTTTACGTCTTGAACCGCATTTTCACAAAAATTGGTGTGCTTAATGTCTAGCAATAAAAAACGATTTGTTTTCTCAAAAACATTCACATTTTCCAATTTAGCCAATGGCTCATTTTTAAGCGTTTTATAGAAAACAGCCTGCAAATCAAATTCTGTTTGGTTCGCCACACAGCCCGAACTTTTGGTTTCATCGTCCAAAATTTCATCGTGACTCAACCAAAGAGTTCCATCCGAAGCCATTCGCACATCCATTTCTACTCCATCCAAATTGGGAGTTTCCAACGCCAACGTCATTGCCTCCTTTGAATTGGCGTGGTGGACGCTTCCAGAAAATTCCAGTCCCATTCCCGCATGACCCAATACCCAAATGGGCAAATCCGCTTTCTTTTTGCAAGCGGATGCCAGAAGCAGAAGAAAGAGGAGGCTATATTTCATACCGCATGCCGATTTGAAGTGAATATCCCCAGGAATTGTAACGATTGACTTTGGGCACAAAATGAGTTGTCGATCCACCAAAATAAGCCGATTGGGTAAATTTTAATTGTTTCCCAAAAGCAAAATAATAGCCCAATTCTGCCGTAGCATATTTTTGGATAGGCTTGAAAAACTTAGGAGACAATCGCATGACTGAAAATTGAATCGAGGGACCTAAAATCCACCGATTGGATTTGAGAAAATCACCATGAAGCAGCAAATCAAATTTTGAAAACAACGCTTGTTGAAAGAAGGTGCGCCTTGTCCCCACGCCATATCTAATCTCTAAAATCAAAGGAGAATTATATTGAAACCCCGTACCTATTGAAGTGAAAATATCTTCATTTTGATAGGAAACACCAACACTGTAAATGTGATGAGAGTTTGTTTCGTCGGATTGAGACCAACCTTCAAACGAAATAGAAAGTAAAAAAATGAGTATGAATTTCAATCCTGTAAAATTGGAAAAACAAATTTAGAGAAAAGATAGGCAAGATCTACCCAGGTGAGGCATCTTATATTTTCGGACACTTTTTACAGTGCACACCTTTCTTTTTGTATTTCTTGCAACAATCTTTCTTTTTGTCACAAGAACAGTCTTGGCAAGAAGGTGCCAAAGTCAAAAGCTTCGTATCAACAACGGTTGTTTTCACTTATTTAGATTAATTCTAAACAAAGATAATTCATTTGCCAATACCAATTTCAATTTCCTTAAAAATTTAACATAAGAAAAAACGAAAAAAGACCCATTCAACTTTTGCTTTTACAACAAAAAAAATAGTTAAAAAGGAGCGATGGCAAGAAAAATCAGTAATTCAGTTTCAGGAGAATCATCTTGTAAACTGAAGTTAAAAAGCAAATCAAACGAGCTGGTTGAATCACCCAGAAAAATCTCACCATTTCTAAATGTATACAGGCATTTTCGCAACGAAGAATTTGAAACTTGATACACTTTCCCATTTTCAATTTCGTATAAAACGTCAAAAACAGAATTACTTTGCCCTTTGTAGATTTTGTTTCCTTCTATTGTGTAGCGACAGGTAAAGTAATTAATATCCTCGTACACTTCATTTTGACGAATAAACAAAATGTCTTTTCCCCAAAGACTATTAGCCATCCGCGTTATTTTTCTAGGCGTAATTTGATAGATCAAATCGTTTGAATTGGCTCGATCGCCGCGGTAAACATTGGTTTGAGAATAACCGATGGAAGAAAATAAGATGGGGATTAAAAAAACGAAGATAAATTTCATGGCTCTATTTTGCAATTGACACTATCAAATGCAAACAAGAAATTTCTTTTTCTACCAATTCAAAGTTGTACGATAAATTATGATGCGATTTCAATTTCATCAACATACAACCCAAACTTGCGCCTCCTTTATCGGTCACTTCAGCATTCGTCAGTGTTTCCATATACAAAGTCTTTATTTCATCATGTGACATTAAATTCAATCTTTCGCAGTATTTCTTTAATTTGGGCACGTAATCTTGGCAGACCAAATTTAAAAAATGCAATTGAATGTTCTCATTGGAATTGGTCAATACAAAACCTCCCACAGATTGACCATCACTGTCTTTTAACGCATGCCGATAAATATTCTGAAGTCCTTCAATAAGAATAGCGAAAGCTCTTTTACTGATGTTTTTTTCCAAATCGACACGGTGAAGTTTTTGTTCTACGGAGCTTGAAATTTGCCCGATAGTGGTTTCATTTATATTGCCTAAAAAATCATGCAACAAGAAACAACCAATGTCTTGAAGACAACCATTGATTGTTCTATCGAAATTCCTTTTAAGTAGAATTTCAGCGGTATCGTTACTAATTTCAACCATTAAATGGCTCCTCTTTATTCTGTTATACGTTCACAAATTTCATGAACCTATCGTTTGGTTGCACGAAATAACTAAATAATCATCAAATAATCTACAATTTACCTCTAAATTTTTGATTACCATATCAATTATCTAACTTTACTTTTAGTCGATTTCTCAAGAATTGTGCCAACTATTCTAACAACAGCGGGACAGATATCCATATTCTTTTGAGTGAGATTTAAAATTTGATGCATGTTTTTTCTATCGGTGTGGGGATACTCACGGCACGCCAAAGGTCGAAATTCATAAATTGTGCATTTGTTATCATCAGCATCCAAAAAAGCACATGGAGATTGATTCAAGACATAATCCATTTCCTCATCCAGGTGAAGATAAGAGGTGATAAATTGTTTCTCAGTAGTTCTCAAATTTTTAGCAATCCGCTTGATGTCAATATCACGAAAAATTGGACTGGTCGTTTTACAACAATTTGCGCAGGCCAAGCAATCTATCTTCTGAAATACTTTTTCGTGTTCTTCATGAAAAAGATCATCGAGTTTTTTACCCTTCAATTTGTTGTTCTTAAAAAACTTAGCACTTTGCTCTTTGATTTTTACAGCTTCAATTAATTCTGATTGATATTTCACGACTGCCTTCTTTTTTATGTTTCCACAAATATCGCATAAACTCTTATATTTGCTGGAAAACCTAGAAAATACTCATGGATCATTACGATTTGGTTGTGATTGGCGGAGGTCCCGCTGGCTATGCTGCCGCCATGCGCGGAATTGATTTTGGTAAACGTGTTTGTCTCATAGAACGCGACAAAGTTGGCGGAGCGGGCGTTTACAACGGTGCTTTGTCTTCTAAAACTCTTTGGGAACTTTCGACTCGTGTGGCCAGTGTCAACAATATGCTCAAATCCGATGAGCACATGAATTTCGAGATGCCATGGACGGATGTTCGAAGAAATTTAGAAGAGGCAATTTTTGAGCGAAAATTTCAATATTCATGTCACATAAAGTTGTTGCAAACAGAAACAATGAACAAAATCTTTCATTACGAAAGAGGAAGTGGAAAATTGTTGTCAAAAAATGAAATTCAAATCAATCACGAAGGAACACAAAAGGTAATTTGGGGTGATCATATCATTTTAGCGACGGGATCAAGACCCAGATTCATACCCAATGTTGTAGTCGACGAAAAAATCATTTTAACCAGCGATGGAATTGATCAAATCGATGACTATCCAGAGAGTATCGTAATTGTTGGAGCGGGTGTAATTGGTTGTGAATATGCTACTATATTCTCCAATTTTGGCAAAACAAAAGTCCACATCATTGACCGACAAGATCGAATTTTACCTTTCGAAGATGAAGACATCTCCAGCATGGTGGCTTCCAATCTCGAAAAAAGAGGTGTCATTATTCATCACAATTCTGCCTTGAAACGAATGGAAATCGTGGAAGGCGAAGTCGAATATGAACTGGAATATAACGACGGTAAAACAGAAATTATCCGTGTTCAAAAAGCATTACTCTCCGTTGGTCGATTGCCCAATGTAGAAGGCCTGGACATTGCCGCTGCTGGCGTTGTTTTAGGTCCCCGTAATCTCTATATCGGCGATGCAGACACCCAAACGAATATTCCCAATATTTATGCCGTTGGTGATGTGTCTGGGCGAATTGCTCTGGTGAACATGGGAGAAATTGAAGCTCGACATGCGGTGGAAAAAATATTTGGCAACACACGAGCACCGCTATCCTACGACAATGTTTGCACTATCATGTTTTTACAACCTGAAGTGGCAGCCGTAGGCATGAATGAGCAGCAATGCATCGAAAAAAACATTCCTGTAAAAGTGGTGAAAATTGACTATTCCGTCATTGCCAGAGCCATTGCCATGCGCAAAACGCAAGGATTTTTCAAAATAATCGTCAGCAACGATAATGACATGAAAATACTTGGTATGCGCGCAGTTGGTGAACATGCTTCGAGTGCCATTCAAGCGGTTGGACTTTTGATCAAAATGAATGTCGGTATCGAGGTGCTCGCTGAATTGGTGCACCCTCACCCTTCCATCGTTGAAGGAATTCAAGAATGTGTTCGTATGCTCTTGAACAAATCAATTTTCAAAACGTCTGTTTTCAAAGATAAGTTGGCTTGTTACTCACTTGTAAATGGAGTAAAAACCAACTTAGAAAGATTGTAACCGCGCGAATCTATTTGATCACTTTAAAGCTAACAAGTCCATTTTTCGCATAAACGCGAACTACGTAAAGTCCTTCCGGTAATTTGCTCGTATCCAAATCCGTGAATCCGTCATGTGCGGCTATGGGAACTGAGATTACTTCACCGCGCAGGTTGATTAATTCAATCTTATCCGAAATTTCAGAAGCAATCGTCAACTTATCGGTAAATGGATTTGGAAACAATTGAGTCAAAGGATTTTTTTCCATTTCAGCGATATCCAAGGCGTCTTCAAAAGACAATTCATCTACGATAATGTAGGTTCCCATCTGTGTATTCCCCATGCCCGCTGCAATCGTAATATTCACTGAATCAGGAATCAAAGAAGATAAATAGCTTATAGGGAAATACATGCAAGTAAATTCATTGATATTCGTATCCACGTTAAAGGAACAAAATAAGGGGGAAGCCACAATCGAATCACCCTGAAACATGGAAACCATTAATATTACTTTGTCGCCCGGAGCAATGTTGGTTTTAATGCACGCTTTTAAAAAATTGGGCCGCTGTGAATAATTAAAATCCAATTCGGCGATACCTGGAAGGATGCCAAATCCTGGAGAAAACGTTTCCACTTTCATGGAAAAGTTACCTGCATAAGCCGGAGTATAGGGCGAAACGCAAACGAAAGGATCAGAATTACTCGTTATCCAAAAGTCTGGGTTATTATCCGAACCGTCATCTGTCCAATTTTCAAATCCATTGTTGGGAATTTGGCCAAATGAGGTCATTGAAATCATGAGCAAAGCCATGAAAGACAATCGTAAATTAATTTTCATATCGAGTTGTTTTTAAGTTGTTTAAAGACAAATTAACGAATTAAATTAATTCAAAAAAATAATATAAGTCAGTTTTTTTCCTAACCTGTAGAGAATTGTTCACTCCATGTGGACCTGTAAATAGGATTGAAAATTACTTCCCTTTTAATTCCATCGCTTGTAGTGTGTTGATCATCAAAGACGCGATGGTCATGGGCCCAACTCCACCTGGAACGGGCGTTATAAAAGAAGTTTTTGGAGCTACGTTTTCAAAATCAACGTCACCACTCAAACGCCAGCCACGAGCGCGACTACTGTCTTCGATGCGCGTTGTCCCTACGTCAATTACCACAGCACCCTCTTTCACCATATCTGCGGTAACATAACCCGGTTTACCAATGGCCGCAATCAATATATCTGCACCAAGACAGATTTCTTTTAAATTTTTCGTTCGACTATGCGTCAGCGTAACGGTACAATTTCCTGGGTCTGTATTACGTGCCAACATGATACTCAACGGCATCCCAACGATGTTGCTTCGTCCAATCACAACACAGTTTTTACCTGCTGTTTCTATGCCATTTCGTTTGATCAATTGAACAATTCCTGCTGGGGTAGCTGGGAGAAAACCAGGTAAATTCAAGACCATATTTCCTAAGTTCACAGGGTGAAATCCATCTACATCCTTTAACGGATCGATAGCTTGGGTGATTTTTAACTCATCGATGTGTTTCGGCAAGGGCAATTGAACAATAAATCCATCGATACTCTTGTCTTCGTTCAAAGATTTTACCTTGGCTAACAAGATTTCTTCTGGCACGGAATCGTCGTAGCGAATTAATGTACTCTCGAATCCGATTTGATCGCAAGCCTTGACTTTCGCGTTTACATACGTCATTGAACCTCCATCCGTTCCGACCAAAATCGCCGCCAAATGAGGAATTTTCTTCCCTTCTTCTTTTCGCGTTTTCACGGCATCAGCCAATTCTTTTTTGATTAATTCTGAAGTTGCTTTGCCGTCTAATAATTGCATACTGGATCTTTTTTGCAAAGATAGATACTTTTCGCGAAATTGTTTTCTCGTTTTTATTTTCAAATCATTAGCCTGGCTAATTCTTGCCTACAAGTTTCGAATACAACCTTAATTATTGCTTAAATTTTTTCATTGAATACTGATTTTGGAAAGAATACCTTTAAATTTGAAACATGAAAAAATTATGGATTTTGTTGTTGTTTGTATCTCCGCTGATTTGGGCACAAGAGGAGGACGACGAAGTGCTTGTTGACATGGAAAAAATGGGCAAGGAAATAGGCTTGGATGGCTATTTCAGTGTTGGAACCAATGGTGGAAACTTTACACTTGGATTGAAGCTAGCACTTTTGCCTGCGGGTGATAGTACTTTTGCTTATGGTCCTTCTTTTCGAATGATGCGTGCCTATTCAAATCTTTATGGAAATAGTGCTAGTTACGATATCTTTGGAGCTGGTGCTTTCTTGCACGTGCGCCTGTTTCAATATTTGTTTATTGGTGGTGAACTGGAATTTTTAAATAGTCCTTATTTTGCCATTAACACCGGAAAACCGGATAAGCATTGGATCACTACTTTATTTTTAGGCGGAGGCTATTCTCAATCTTTTTTAGAGAATCGATTTCGGGTGAATCTTGGAATTTATTACGATGTTGTAAACAATCTGAACAGTCCCTACCGAGCGACCTATCACCCAAAGAAGGTGGGGCCCAACGGACAAAACGGAGCCCTAATTCCGATACTTTATCGCGTTAGTTTGTTCATTCCGTTAGGGAGAAGAGGTTAAAATGAACTTCAATGAAGGGAATTAGACCATCGTAAATTCTTTTCCATCAATGACCAACACATCACCGGGAATTAATTTTGCCCTTTTACGGAGCTCAATTTCGCCATTTCTTTTCACCATACCATCCCCAACAATAAATTTGGCATGACCACCTGTGCTCGCCAGTCCTGTGGCTTTTAATAGTTGGATCAATTCGATGTAATCGCCTTCTATTTTGAATTCTTGTTTCATTTTATTTTTTTATTTGTCCTTTAGCCATTGGGCCAACAGCTGTTCTGCTGCATCAAAAGGGGAAATGGATTGATCGATGATTTGACGTTCAAAATCATGAACACTCTCGTTGGCACCTTTTCGATCCAGAAAATGATGCAATATGGATTCCTTCAAGGCTTCCTTGAACCAACGTAAATCTTGCGTTTGTCTTTTTTTGTCTAGCCAACCATTTAAGGTAGTATGATTTCGGAAACTTTCTATTTCCTGCCAAACTTCTTGAATATTTTCTTTTTCGATAGCACTGCAAACCATTGTTTTCGGAATCCAATCGTTGGTATTGGGTGGAAATAAATGCAGCGCATTTTTATACTCTTTTGCAGCTAAATTTGCCTTGGATCGGTTGTCTCCATCCGCTTTGTTGATGACCAGCAGATCCGCCAATTCCATGATGCCGCGTTTGATTCCTTGCAATTCATCGCCAGCGCCTGAAAGCATGAGCAAAAGGAAAAAATCAACCATGGAATGCACCAAGGTTTCACTTTGCCCTACTCCTACTGTTTCAATGACGATCACATCAAATCCAGCTGCTTCACAGAGCAAAATACTCTCTCTCGTTTTTCGGGCCACACCTCCCAAACTGTCTCCAGATGGCGTAGGGCGAATAAAGGCGTTTTCTGCCGCACTCAATTCATTCATGCGGGTTTTATCTCCCAAAATACTACCACCACCTTCTTCGCTGCTCGGATCGATGGCTAAAACGGCTATTTTTTTACCAAGCGAAAGTACAAATAGTCCAAACGCCTCAATGAAAGTACTTTTTCCTACTCCAGGAACTCCTGTGATACCAATTCGGATTGATTTCCCAGCATGCGGCAAACACAATTTTATTAATTCGTTTGCTTTTAGGTTGTCTTCTGGAAGGGAACTTTCCAAGAGCGTAATGGCGGATGATAAAATAACACGATCCTGTTTTAGAATGCCTTGGAATAAAATTTCAGGCACCAACTGTTCGCGTCGCTCCTTCCGTTTTTTTACCCATTCTAATTTTTGATCTTGTTTCATCGTATCGAAAGTAGAAATTTTTCAGGCAAAACAACGGATTTACCATTAAATAAAATCAAAACGGTTACTTTTGCGCCATGACCAAAATCGGTTTACTTTCGGACACGCACGGTTATTTAGACCCCAAAATTTTCTCGCATTTTAAGGATGTGGATGAAATATGGCATGCGGGCGATATTGGTAGCCTGGAAGTTCTCGACCAATTGAGGGCTTTCAAGCCTTTGCGCATTGTTTATGGTAATATTGATGACACAAAAATGCGCACAGAAACGCCGGAAACGATTGTTTTTAACGTGGAAAAAATGAAAATTTTAATGACGCACATCGCTGGAAGGCCGAGTCGATATGCCAAGGACATTCCCGAACTTTTAACGAAAGAGCGCCCCAATATTTTCGTTTGCGGTCATTCACACATACTTTTAGTCCAAAATGACCCTCGACACCAATTGCTTTGGTTGAATCCTGGAGCTTGCGGTATCAAAGGATTTCATTCCGTTCGCACCTTGCTTCGGTTCACCATTTCGGAGAATAAAATTCAAGATATGGAAGCAATTGAACTGGGAAAACGCGTTTGAACATAATTTTTCTATTTACTTTGCGTTAATGGCATACATGAAAACATTGCTTGGTTTATTTTTCTTACTCCTGACGGTAGGAAGTTGGGCGCAAACGGGCGGCACCACTAGTTTTTCCTTTCTCGACTTAGCCTACAATGCGCGAACATTGGCCTTGGGCAACGATTTCATTTCAGTGAAAGATCAAGATTTGAGTTTAGGTGTTTCCAATCCCTCCCTCATCAATGCGAAAATGAATAAACGTGCCTCCACCAACCAAGCCTTGTTGCCTGGTGGCATCAATTACGGCATGATCAATTACGGACGAACGTTGAAAAATGATTTTGTTGGCGTTGCTCACCTTCGCTATGTAGACTATGGTAAAATGATAGGTCGAGACATTTACGGTAATGAAAGTGGTGTTTTCAAACCAATGGATTTTGTTTTAGGCGCCAGTGTTGCGAAACCTTTCTCACCAAAGCTAAGCATAGGTGCTAGTTTAAATTTTATTTTCTCTCAATTGTCGTCTTACTCCTCAATCGGAGCTTCCCTCGACTTTGCAGGGAACTATTACAACGAAGACAAAGAATTTTTAGCCACCGTTTTGGTAAAAAACGCCGGGTATCAGTTCAAAGGATTCACACCTGGAAAACACGAGCCGTTGCCGGTTGAATTGCAAATGGCTTTTTCTAAAAAATTAAAACACGCCCCATTCCGGTTCTCCTTGCTGGCGCATCATTTAAACAAATGGGATTTGAGTTATGTCGACCCCAATGCCAAACCTACTATCGACGCACTTACGGGCGATTCAATTCCAGTTCCCACTGCCAATTTTATAGAGAAAACCGCACGGCATCTTACCTATCAATTGGAAGTCCTCATTTCTGAAAATTTGCATGTACGAACAGCATTTGATTTCCAAAAACGACAAGAAATGAAATTGTTTGATCGGCCTGGAGTTTCAGGATTTTCATTTGGCGCAGGTTTTTATTTCAAGCGATTCTCTGTTGACTATGGATTTGGAGTTGTTTCTCGCGCTGGCTACCAACACATGTTATCATTGAGTACCAACCTTGGTCAGTGGCGCAAATAATCGCGTTCAAATGATTATTTTCGCAGTAGATGAAAACAGCTGAAGACGTAAAAAAAATAACGATTGCCATTGATGGGCACTCTTCCTGTGGCAAAAGCACGTTGGCCAAAGAAATTGCAAAGCAACTTTCCTACATTTACATCGACAGTGGAGCCATGTATCGCGGAGTGGCTTTGTACAGTTTACGAAACAACTGGGTTTCCAGCAATCATCTTGATTCTGATACTATCATAGCCCATTTAAAAGAAATTGAATTGACCTTTCAATTCGATGAAACTCTCGGGAAACCTGCCTTGTATTTAAATGGAGAACATGTCGAGAAATTGATCCGCAGCATGGAAGTATCTAGTGTTGTTTCTCCCATTGCAACCATCAAAGAAGTGCGGCAAAAACTTGTTGAAGAACAACGCAAAATGTCTTTGAAAGGTGGCGTTGTCATGGATGGAAGAGATATCGGATCGGTGGTATTTCCGCACGCTGAACTGAAAATTTTTCTCACCGCCCGACCAGATGTACGCGCCAAAAGACGCTACGATGAAATAAAAAATACCGATTCCAATGTAGACTTGGAGGAAATCAAGAAAAATTTATTAGAGCGCGACCACATCGATAGTACGCGCGAGGAAAGTCCATTGATTCAAACAGCAGATGCTTGGGTTTTGGACAACAGCGATTTGACAAAAATTCAACAATTAGAACTAGTATTGAACCGAATTGATGAAATTTCAAAGTAAATAACCTATCTTTGTGTAATATTTCAATAATTGTTTTTTTTTAAACAAAATGCAAGGTTACTATTGAAGTATAGAAGAACTACTTAAGAAACATTAAAAACGCTAAATCAAGAAAATCATGGATTCAATTGGTAAACTAACGGAAGAACTAATAAACCGTAGTCCATTTTTGAGAGAAGCCATTACGGACAATCTAATCAACATATCTGCGCTTGCGCGCAAATTGAAACCCGAGATCGAAGAAAAAATGGGGAAACCCGTGAAAGAAGGGGCCATCGTTATGACCATCAAACGGATGTCTCCCGGCTTGTATCATCGATTGAATATCAAAATCACCAACATGATGTCGGAACTAGGTGACTTCCTTGTTCGAAGCAATTTGTCTGATTTTACCTATGAAAATTCAGAAACGCTAAAAAATGCGCAAAGTGATTTCATTCAAATGATGCGTCGTGAAAACGATAATTTCTATACCATTTCACAAGGATTATCCGAAACCACTTTCATTATTTCAGCCAGTCAAAATGAATTTGTACGAGAATTTTTCAAAAATGAAAAACAAAAAGCGCACAATGAAAAATTGGCTTCGGTAACGGTAAAATTACCAACTGTGAACACAGAGATTTATGGTGTGTACTATTACATTTTGAAGCAATTGGCTTGGGAAGGAATCAACATTGTACAAGTCGTTTCTACCTCCAATGAATTTACCATTGTGGTGAGTCAAGACGAAATTGATTCGGCCTTTAAAATCTTAATGAATCTGAAAAGATTAAGTTAAGCTTGGCATTTTTCTTCTGGACGCGCACCGCACAATCCGCAGGTAGCTCCTTCTTCTTGTAACATTGGGTTATTACTCGCACAAGTTCCAGCGAACTTACCATCTTTTTTCGCCCAAATTTTAATAGCAATGCCTGCAAAAGCAAGAGAAAGAAGACCGATAGAAAGTAAAATGAGTTTCATTGTTTAATATTTTATACAAAGTTACACATTTTTAAGGCGCTTGCAAAAGTTTCCCTTTGCCGTAATCGTTCCATTTTATCTCTGCTGGGGTTCCCAAATAATACACATTTCCCAGGTCGGTCGTTTCGCATTTCAAATAGTGTGTAGCTCCATTGATGTAAAGATCTGAAGAGGATCGGCTAACACAAACGATTTTATCGGAAACGACAAAGTTGGTGGTATTACAATAGCCACTTCCTTTGACTGAAAAACGCGCTGTTTTAGCTGTGCCCCGAATCGTGTAATCTGCAAAGCAAGGCTCAATATCCAACTGACAATCATCTACTTGCAATTCTAAATTGACCGTTCCGGAACTTTCTCTAACTTCTAAATTAAAATTTGATTGAACAATTTTCCCTACGCTATTGATATTTTCAGACCCCAGAAAAATCACTTTATCCAATTGACTGAAATGGACTTCTACTTTTATTTTGTGCTTTGGACTTCTTAAAAATTTACACTTGTTCGTATTGGTCAGCGTCAATTTCCCGTCTATCAGTTCGACTTTCACCTCGTTTATTACATTTTCTCCCCCCGAAATTTTAAGATAATTTAGCGAATCTTGTATCAAATCAATGGCTAAGTAGGTATTAATTTCTAACTCCGAAAAATACCCATACAAGTTGACCAATTTCTCGCTGTCTTTGCCTGTAAATTTCCAGCACGTTCGGTCGGCCGGCTTTTTGCAGGCAGTGAATGCTAAAAAAAGAATCAAGAGATATTTCATTTCTTCTTCCGGTTAAATAAATATCCTACACTCCATTCCCAGTAATCTGCCTTGCCCCAATTGGCCTTCAGCGTCCAGCCGATTTGCAAATTGGATTTAAAACGATACCGCATACCAATTCGGTGGTAGAAATAATCTTCTGGCAAGTAGCGATCTCGGTAATAACCACCCATTCCGATAACTGCCGAAAAATGATCGTATGACAGAACATACCCAAGAAAAGCACCGAGTTGAACAATGTCCAAAGGTTTTTTCTCAAATTCTGGCAAATAATCGAGTATGGATGTTTTGTAAATTCCATCCAAGGCAAATTCTACCCCCACTTTTGGACTAAATATTTTACGCGCAAACAAATTGAGGCCGTATACAGGATATTTTTTATGGGTCAAAGGCAAAACTTCCTTCCAAGAAAAAATGGCATTTACGCCTAGTTGAATCGGTAATCCTTTTTTGGTAATTGGATCAGAAACGGGCTTGCTCAAAGATTGACCCATTACGTGACCATATGATAATGACAAAAGCGGAAAGTTGAGTCCTAAATTGGGTAATTTGGCTGAACCATTCGAAAAATGTGTCATTTCGGCTCCAATTCCAAACGAATTATTCTTCACGAAATACCGAAAATTTAGCCCCAAAAGGATCGTTGCATTGATATGTGACGATACAGCATTATTTTTTGGATTGGTTTTCGCGTCATATACTTTAGTAATATAAGATATGCCGGCACCCACTCGTGCATTGAACGATAAATTTTTGGTTCTAAAAAAAGGCAATTCTCCAAAAGCATAGATTCCAAATGCATCTCCTAAAATAGGTGTGTTGCCCAATTGGTTGAAAAAACCCGTCACACCTATTCTCGGTTTTGGATAATAATTTGCCCACGAATTGGTATCGTTGAGTTCGATGAAATAGGAGATTTCTCCCGACCAAACTCGTTCTGTTCGCAAATGGTCCATCACCGCACGATGTGGCGCCAAATTTCCGTTTTTTATTTTGCACTCAAGGCCCCATTCATTTTGAGAAAAAGTTCCGTGCCAAATAAACAGCGCCAAGAAAAAGAGCAAAAGTCTTTGATTCATAGCGCAAAAATAGATTATTCTACATTTTAGCGAAAGAAAAAGTAATTTTAGCAAAAAAAAGAATGGATCAACGACTGGTTGCTTTTGAGCGTTTGCTAAACATCATGGACGATTTGCGCGAAAAATGTCCTTGGGATCAAAAACAAACTTTTTCCTCCCTTCGCCATTTAACGATTGAGGAAAGTTATGAATTGACAGACGCGATATTGGACGAAGACTGGACCTCACTGGAAGGTGAAATTGGTGATTTATTTCTTCACTTGGTTTTCTATTCCAAAATTGGTAGTGAACAAAATCTATTCGACATTACGTCCGTTTTAACCAAAATTTGCGACAAATTGGTGCACCGTCACCCACATATCTACGGAGATGTGGTCGTACAAAACGAAGAAGAAGTAAAACAAAACTGGGAAAAACTGAAGCTCAAGGAAGGCAAAAAATCCGTTTTGGAAGGAGTGCCAAAATCTCTTCCAGCGATGATAAAAGCCATTCGAATACAAGAAAAAGCCAAAGGGATTGGTTTTGAATGGTCCGATAAAAAAGACGTTTGGGCGAAGGTGAAAGAAGAGTTGAACGAATTTGAAGTGGAAGCTGAATCCAAAAGCGATGCCATGGAAGAAGAGTTTGGTGACTTGTTGTTTTCCTTGGTCAATTATTCTCGGTATGTCGATATCAATCCTGAAAACGCACTCGAAAAAACAAATAAAAAGTTCCTCACCCGTTTTCGATTGATGGAAAAATACATTGACGAGGAAGGACTCCAAATAGGACAATTGAACCTTGAAGCGTTAGACGTTTATTGGGAAAGAGCCAAGCTAGAAATCCGCCAAAAATCAAATTAAAAACCGTTCAATCAAGGAATCCTACAGCTTAGAATCTTTTCATGTATACCACTCTGAATAAAGGAATGAAAAGCTTATATTCGCAGGCTTCTTGCAAACTGTAATACACAATGAAATTAATACTTACGATTTTTTCCTTCTTCCTAGTAGGCTTTCTATTTTCACAAGACTTTAATATTCGTGGGTTTGTACACCTCAAAAGCACTGGAGAAGTTGCCCCCTTTGAAAAAATAAAACTGACCAAACAAAGTGATGGTTCAGTGGTAACAGGAGCAATTACAGATGTCAACGGGTTTTTCAGTATTCCTAAATTGGACAAAGGTGACTACGTTTTGATCATTGAAAACTATCTCTACAAAAAAATTGAACAAAAAATTACTGTTGAAAAAGCGTCCGGTATTCAAGATTTTAATTTCGATTTAGAAAAAGACAATTCTGTAAAGGAAATCGATCAGGTGAATGTTTCTGCGGATAGCAAGTACAAAAAAACGGAAGTTTTGATTTCTCAAATAAAATTGGATAAAAAAGGCTTGGAACGAATTCCGAGTATGGGAGCTGAAAACGATATCGTTGGAGCTTTGAGTGTGACGCCAGGTGTTATTACCACGGGTGACCAAGGTGGTCAATTGTATGTGCGGGGTGGAACACCTATTCAAAATAAAATATTATTGGATGGAATGACCATTTACAGTCCATTTCACTCCATTGGTTTCTTCTCCATTTTTGAAACGGAATTGGTGAAAAACGCCGACGTATACACCGGTGGGTTTGATGCGAAATTTGGTGGTAGAATTTCTTCCGTTATGGATATCACGTACCGAGACGGTAACCGGAAAAATTTCGGGGGTAAAATTTCGGTATCGCCATTTTTAGCGAAAGCGGTATTAGAAGGACCGTTTACAAAACGAAAAGATGGAACACCGAGCAAAGCATCTTATATCTTTTCCGGAAAACACAGCTTATTGGATTATACTTCTCGCAAATTGTACCCGGGCATTAACGACGGAAATGGTTTGCCCTTCAATTTTACCGATTTGTATGGGAAAATCACTTTAAATTCAGATGGTGGTTCCAAATTTAGTGCGTTCGCTTTTCACAACCGTGATAGTGTCAATTATGGTATTGCCAATATCAATTGGACAGCAACCGGCGGAGGAATTAACTTCATCTTGGTGCCCAGTAGTTCACCCATTTTCATCCGTGGTCACGTTAACGGATCCAATTATCAGACCTCTTTCAATGAAGAGCAAACCGCTCCACGCACCAGTTCCATTGGTGGATTTGATTTAGGGTTTGACTTTACCTACTTTTTGCGAAAAGAGAGTGAGTTCAATTTTGGCATCAACATTGGGACATTTAATACCAAATTTGAAACAACTAACGAAGCAAAACAGTCCATTAAAGTAGAAGGATACAATACGGAAATAGGATTGTACACGAACTACCGCATCGTTCGCAATCGCTGGGTTATTCAACCTAGTGTAAGAGCGCAAGTTTACGCTACGATGAATACCATTTCCATTGAACCAAGATTGGGGGCAAAATACAACGTGAATGAAAAAATACGTGTAAAATTGTCAGGTGGTCGCTATTCCCAAAACTTTACCTCCGCATCGTCCGACAAAGATGTGGTGAACTTATTCAATGGTTTGTTGTCTGCTCCGACGAATGTGCAAGGAACTTTCGTGAACCAATATGGGAAAACAACGTCGCCAAAAAATGGCATTCAATATAGTTGGCATGCGATTGTGGGTACTGAATTTGACCTAACGAAAAAATGGTCCGTTAATTTGGAAGGTTATTACAAATATTTCCCTCAGTTGAGCAACATAAATGTCAACAAACAATACGAGGACGTAGCGGAATTTGCGAATGTACCAGATATTTTGAAAAAAGATTTCTTGATTGAATCTGGTGTAAGTTACGGAGCTGATTTGTTGTTAAAATACAGCGAAGAACGACTTTTCCTTTGGGGTGTCTATTCCTACGGTAAATCCACTCGTTGGGACGGAGTGAAAGAATATTACCCTGTTTTTGACAGAAGACACAACATCAACTTAGTAGGAACTTACTTGTTGGGTAAGAAAAAAGATTTGGAAGTAAGTGTGCGATGGAATTTAGGTTCTGGGCTACCTTTTACTCCAACTTCAGGAAATTACCAACCTGAAAATTTCTCTGGAGGCGTGACGACCGATTATATCAACAACAATTCTAGTACTATTTCGACGCAATTGGGTGAATTGAATTCACAGCGTTTGCCATACTACCACCGTCTAGATATAACCGTTAAAAAGAACTTTACGTTTAAAAACAAAGATGTAATTGAAATCATTGCGAGTGTAACCAACGTTTACAACCGAAAAAATATTTTCTACATCAATCGCGTTACCCAGCAAACAATTTATCAATTCCCGATACTTCCAAGTCTTGGTGTGAGTTATAAATTTTAATTCGACCGGCTCTTAACGCAACCTATTTTTGCGTCTTGCGTTTTATTCATTGATTCTTGGAATTGCTTATATTTGATACAAATTAATTCTCCAAAACAATGAAAAAACTCAACTTTCTCCTTTTTTTCCTCAGCTTCATCCTGCTGTCTTCTTTAAGCTATTCTCAAAGTAGTGTAAACCCGTGGCAAACCTTGTATGAAGGACAAGGCATTAAAATTGAATTCCGAAAAGTCGATTGCAATCCCAGTAAGAGTAGCATTCAAATGGAAGAAGTCTATTTGAAGTTCACCAATACGATGGACAAATTGATTGAAGTGGACTGGCAATACGACGTTACTTACGGTGACAAATGCTACAATTGCGAAGGCGGATTGGCTGAAATGTCTCAAACGGTGAAATTAGAAAATCTTTCAAGCCTAACGGCGGAATGTGGCGACGAAAACTATTTTCGTTTACGCATCTTTAGTCGATTCCTGAACATGGAAAACGACCGAGAATTGACCGATTTTCATGTAAAAGAAATCGTCGTTCGCGAAATCAGTCGAGACTAATTACTTTTTCCAAGCATCCAGCGCTTTTTGCTGATGATGAGTTGGGTTTTCCAACGCTTGAATACTGTAAACATTAAAGAAAGTTCTGTTCAGTTGCGGCAAAGTGATTTGCATTACTTTTCCTTTTCGTTGAATCAAGAGTACTTTTTGATCTTCGTCGTGCATGCGCAACCACTTGTCTAGTTCGCCTTGACAAGCATATCCATTTACAGCTATGATTTCATCTTCCAACATCAATCCACCCATGTCAGCAGTGCTGCCTGGATAAATGGCTTGAATAATGAAATTTGTGTGATTTAAGGAAGTTTTAATACCCAAATGAGCTTCGCTGTATTTACTGGAAGCTTCATGCTGGATTTCCATGCCTAGGTATTCCAACGCGTCGGCTAGAATTACTTCATACGCTTTGGTTCCGTGGAAATAATCTTGGAACAATTCGCTCCAGTCTTCGCCTGTCAAATTTTTCAATTCAGCTTTGTAATCTTCTTCCGAAACACCTTTGTTAGCCAAAGCATAATCGAAGTACAAACGCTTCATTAATTCATCCAAACCGTATTTATTCGTCGTTGCTCTGCGAATGCGTACATCGGTCACAAAGGCCAATAGGCAACCTTCCGTATAAATGGACACTTTTCTTCCTGGAGCGCCGGGCATATAACCATCCAACCACGTATCAAATGAAGATTCTGCAACCGAATAGTTGAATCGACCTTGGTTGTCAAAATGTTTTTGCAACTGTCCGTTGAATTCTAGTTTGTATTCTTCGAAATTGAAAACGCCTGATTTTAACAAGAATAAATCTCCCATGTACGTCGTGACGCCTTCACAGATATAACCCAATTCAGAGAAGTTTTCTTCTTTGAAGTTGTAAGGAAACATTTCAATCGGACGAATGGCTTTTACATTCCAGGTATGATACAATTCATGCGAAGAAACGCCTAATAATTCCGAATAAAAGTCGCCAAAAACGGAATAACTCGGTCCGAGCAAAATAACAGTTGAAGCATGATGCTCAACGCCATGATATGCTTTGTACGGGGTGATTTGAAACAAAAAGTGATAGTCTTTCACAGGGAATTCCGTGAATTTCTCCATTTGTTTTTCCGTAAAAGCCGTAAAATCAGTTTTCAATCGAGTCCAATCTATTTTGGTTAAACCTTGAAACCACAAATGAAAAGTCGTGCCGCTTACCTCATAGGTTTCGTGCGCTAAACTCGGTGAGGCGATAAAAGGTGAATCGGCTAATATTTCAAATGAATCAGCCAGTAAAATGTTATTTTCGGAAGGTAGATTGCACGCAATTTCATAATCTGCTGGGATTTTCAATTCCACTTCGATGGCTATATCTTTCGTTTCATCTGTGAAAACAAAACAATTCACCGGATTCACATACAATTGGTCTTTCGATAAAAAAGTGCTTCCGCCATTCAATTCGCTGGCATAATATTGATACACCACGCGAATGGAAGTTTGTCCTACTGTCTCCACTTCCCAAACTGCTTTGTGTGTTTTCTTGAAAGTCAGTGGCTGATTGTCTGCACCAAAAATCTGAAAATGCCTTACATTTTTGGCAAAATTCCCCAATTCATATCGACCTGGACGCCAAACGGGCAAATAAATAGTTGTTTTCTCTCCTGAAACGGGAAAATTAGCTTCGAATTGAATGTATTGTTGATTGGGTTGTTCCACCCCAATTTTGTAGTGCACCATCATTTTTTCAATTTTTCTATAGGAAAACAAAAAACATTGTCGTCAACGGGCAGGTCATCCATTCGATGAATTTCCACCAATTTTGACGTTCGTTCTTTGGATCCCTTTATTTTAAAAAGTTTGTAATTACCCATCGATACAATTTTATTGTAAACTTTCTCTCTTGCATTCCCCCCTCTTTCGGCGGAGAACTCGACTATCAATATCGGTCGATTGGCAAGAAGAATCTGCTCTGCTCCTATCAAAACTTCTTCTTCCATGCCTTCCACATCGATTTTGATCATGGAAGGTTTTATTCCGTGCTGATTGGCCACCTCATCCAAAGTGAGAATAGAAATTTCAATGGCTTTTGCGCCGGCACTTTGCACCACGGTGGATGCGGCCCCCCGATTGATTTCCCAATTGTCGTACAATAATTTCGTTTCGCGTTTTGCGCCCAATCCACATTCGAAGCTCAAGACGTCGGAAAAATGATTCAAGGCGAGATTCTTTTCCAAAAGTTCAAACGTGCTGCTGTTGGCCTCAAAAGCCCACACTTTGCCACTTTCGCCTACACTTTGCCGCGCAAAAATCGACATCAAACCAATATTGGCGCCTACATCCACAAACGTATCGCCTGAATTCAAGTGCTTTTGGATGAATTGGAGTGTTCCACGCTCGTAAATTCCGGTTTCAAAAAGACTCAATTCCACGCCTTTGTCTTTGGCGGGATTGATCCAAAATTTGAATCCAGCCGGAATTTTCAAAATGTGCTCACCGACTGCTTTTGGATTGGGAAGAAGCCATTTGGGAAGTAACAAAGAAACTTTGCGGAAACCCGGAAAATCGATATTTCTAAAAAAGCCTATGAGCTTATGTTGCCATAAAAAACTACAATATTTTGGCTCTTTCATCAAGGAAATCAATTGTTAAGCGTACAATTCGTCTTGCAATTGCGCGATTTTATCGTCGTTCAAATAATCATCGTAGGGCATCATTTTGTCCATGAATCCATTCGGAGTAATTTCAATAATTCGATTCGCTACGGTGTTGGTCAACAAGTGGTCATGAGACGTAAAAATCATATTTCCAGGGAAATCACGCATGCCGTTGTTCAAAGCCGTAATCGACTCCAAATCCAAGTGATTCGTTGGTTCGTCCATCATCAATAAATTGGCTTTTGCCAACATCAATCGCGACAACATGCAACGCACTTTTTCACCTCCGGAAAGTACCGAAGCTGATTTCAATGCTTCTTCACCTGAGAACAACATTCGTCCTAAGAATCCGCGCAAGTTAACTTCTTCTCGCTCTTCATCGGTTTGCGCATATTGACGCAACCAGTTGATTAAGCTAATTTTATCTTGGAAGAACGCATGATTCTCATTCGGCAAATAGGCTGTTGTAATGGTCGTTCCGTATGTAAATGTTCCCGTTTCTGGTTTTTTGTGTCCGTTTAGAATCTCAAAGAAAGTGGTAATTGCCACGGAATTTTTCGATAAAACCGCCACTTTATCGCCTTTGTTCAAGGTGAAATTCACATCTCTGAACAACCATTCTCCCTCGTGTTTCGCTGAAAGATTTTCTACTGTCAAAATTTGGTTTCCAGCATCTCGGTCCATGTTGAAGTTGATTCCTGGGTAACGACGTGACGAAGGTTGAATTTCGTCCAAATCCAATTTATCCAACATCTTACGACGAGAAGTAGCTTGTTTTGATTTGGAAGCATTCGCAGAGAAACGAGAGATAAAGTCTTGTAACTCTTTCTTTTTGTCTTCGGCTTTTTTGTTTTTATCCGATCGTTGACGCGCGGCTAATTGTGATGATTCGTACCAGAAAGTATAGTTACCCGTGTACAAATTTATTTTGCTATAATCGATATCACAAATGTTGGTACAAACGGTATCGAGGAAGTGTCTATCGTGTGAAACAACAATCACTGTATTTTTAAAATCCAACAAGAAATCTTCCAACCAACCGATGGTTTTCAAATCCAAGTCATTGGTTGGCTCATCGAGAATCAACAAATCTGGATTTCCGAAAAGCGCTTGAGCTAGCAAAATACGCACTTTGTATTCGCTTGGCATATCGCCCATCAAGGTGTAATGGCGTGCTTCTTCAATTCCTAAGTTGGACAACAAAGTAGCGGCATCTGTTTCAGCATTCCAGCCTTCCAAATCAGCAAATTCGCCTTCCAATTCACCTGTACGCATGCCATCTGCCTCTGTGAAATCTGCTTTTGCATACAAAGCATCTTTCTCTTGCATGATTTCAAACAAGCGTTTGTGCCCCATGATCACCGTTTGCAAAACGGGAAATTCATCAAATTCTTGGTGATTTTGTGACAAAACCGCCATTCGTTTTCCTGGCTCCAACGCCACTTGACCTTTTGTTGGGTCTTGGTGACCGGTTAAAATTTTCAGGAAAGTTGATTTTCCCGCACCGTTGGCACCGATAACGCCATAGCAGTTGCCTTCTATGAATTTTAAGTTGACGTCATCAAAAAGTACGCGTTTGCCGAATTGAAGAGATAAATTGTTTACTGTTAACATGGTAAATCTTAGAAATTTGGTGCAAAGATACGGGATTTATATGAGAAATTTGGCTTTGGGATTTTAGGATGCTAAGACTTTAGGATGTTCCTGTGGCTAAAGGCTTTTGGCTTTAAGCAAAAGGCAAAATGGATTTTCTTTCTAGATTCTACGTTCTGAGTTCTCTGTCCTTAATTCTGAAATTTAGAATTACCTGTCGTTTCGAAAAAAACAGGCTACAGGTTTTATCAAACTAGGTGCTTTTATTTTCGGCGTGCGACAAAAAATCAGGCTGTTAAGACCCATCGTGCTATAGGTTGATTGGATTGAAATGAAAAATAAATAAAGTAGATCGTTATTCTTTAAATTTTATTTTAATCATGATGTCTTCTTTCTCTTTTTTATAAACTTCAAATACGAATTCATTGTCCTTCATTCTAAGAATTCTAGAAGTTTCAAATTGATTTATCGTCATGCCGTTGAAGTTTTTTGTATTGAGTAAGGATAACCGACTTGTTTCACCTGTCTGATTTTCAATTTTGTAGGCCGTTAAAATAGCCTCTCTTCCATCGTAATATTTTTCAGGAGAAGTATTTTCTTTAATTCCTTCATTTTTAGCATTATCCAAGAAAATAACATACGTATAATTTTCAGTTTGCGCCGTGTAACACCGCATGCCTCGCATTGATATCGTTCCATTTTCCTGTTTTTTCGGTATTTTCTTTGCCCATTGAAATTCTTGGTTGGCATCCATTCGCACAACATAAACATCATCAGAATGATAAACGACGGATTGACCATTTAACGTGATATAATTTTGTTCACAAAAAAAGGTGGTACTTCCGTCTTTGGAAAAGTCAACATTGACCAAACTCAAATGTGGGATATTTGCTTCACCTTTTTTTTCCTCTTTCTCTAATTTTGCTTTTTCTTGTGGAGATAAAAAAGTTTTCATCGTGGCTATTGGAATTTCATAAAAATTGGATTCTCCCATTCCATTTTCAAAAGTGGAATGGAAAATTCCGTCCGGTCGCAAACTTTTATCTTTCCCGTAAAAACCAGCAATGATCAACTCGCTTTTCTTCCCCTTAAAGAAATTTACTGACGAGATAAATTTTCGATCTAAGTCAACGGTGAATGTTTGAATTTCTCTGTTACTAGCGCTCACTCTAACTACTTCACATCTATAATTGGGTTCTCCCTGGCTATTCGTTATTTTCCTTGAATTATCATTAAATACATTCGCTAAAATGTATCCATTTCCCTCATTGTCGATGGTATAATCCTTCGGATCCATCATTTTTTCAGTGTAAGGCATTTCTACATCATCGTTCCACAATTTTTCCATTTCCGCATCAAAGCAATGCATTCCAATGATATCCTTGCTAAGCGCGTCTCTTTTTTTCTCAGGAACTCTGCGGTAATGCACGATAACTTTGGAGGAATTGGAATTGGTGTAAAAATTAAATTTATGATACGTTGAAACAGCCGGATTCAGCAGGCTAGTATTGTATTGAACACCTGCCACTTTTTCGTCAACAGTGAAAAGCAATGTTGCTTCTCCAACAAAAGCGCATTCTTCGTAATCAATTTCTTGGTAAAAAAGCTTCTCGTTTCGCTTTACTTCGTCCCAATTAGAAAAGAATAGATAGATTTTATTTTGGAGTTCTACACAGCCTTCAAACATAAAACCGATCGGATATTCATAAAATTTTGATCGTTTTTCTTCGTCAAAATTCACTCCTGAAAATTTTTGAACTGCACACCGTCGACTTTCAACTTTTACCGTCAATATTTCTTGATTACGTTGAAAGTAATATTTTTCCCCATTGACAACCCCATACGGTTTACTGGAAGTTACCTCAACGCCATTGCTTGCTGTTTGGGCTTGAATTTGCGGAATGAAAAATGCTAAAAAGCAAATTAAGGAGATTCTATTCATCTGGATGGTTGGGTTAAAAATTAGCATTAAAGAAGCAATAATACTAAAAATCCCTCAAGTTCATTTGACCAAGAGGGATTTTTGAAAAGTTATTTGAATTGGATTTATTTCATCCACTTCAAATTTCGGGAATACATGAAAATAAACAAACCCGAAAGGACAAATCCAAAAATGGTAGAAACGGTTGAAACTTCAGGAACTTTCATGAAAACATAAATCTGTGTTACCGATAAAAGGGAATAGATGATGTACAAATGAAATCCAATTTTTTTCCCATGAAACATATTGTAAACGCCATAAATACCTATCAAAATCACCAAAAGTGTCAAAGTATAAACGGCGTAATGGTGTTGGTTTTGCACTTCCGTAATTCGAATAGATTTAGAAACCATATCCGTTACCACATCGCTTTCCAATGCTTCCGTTTCTTTTAACAGACCCAAGAGATTGACTTTTACCTCTTTCATTTTCTCAACACCCAATGGTCCTCGTAATAAACCCATCAAGCTTGTGACAAGTCCCAGCCCAGTATAAATCCAACTTAAGATGCACAGCACCAAAAGCATTTGAGGTCTTTCTTTTTGTTCGATTATTGAATCGTTCATTTTTATTCTCCTTGTTTAAATCGTTTTTACAAATTCTACGCTTGCAGCCATCTTCTCGTGCAAGTACTCATCTGTACTCATAAAGGTTACTTTTTTGCGGTATTCGGCGTGTAATTCTTCTACTGAATCACTCGAATACATGGGTCTTCTGAATTCTAAAGCTTGCGCTGCGTTCAACAACTCAATCCCTTGAATGGAGTAACAGTTTTGAATCACACGATACAATTTCGTTGCCGCATTCGCGCCCATGCTGACATGATCTTCTTGTCCATTGCTGGAATCAATCGTATCGACTGAAGCTGGCGTGCACAATTGTTTGTTTTGAGAAACAATCGATGCAGCCGTATATTGCGGAATCATGAAACCAGAATTCAATCCAGGATCAGCGACCAAAAACGCTGGCAAACCTCTCGTCCCCCCAATTAATTTATAGATTCGTCGTTCCGAAATACTTCCCATTTCTGCCATGGCAATGGCCAAGAAGTCCAATATCAGTGCCAACGGTTGTCCGTGAAAATTTCCAGCGGATACCACTTGGTCTTCATCGGGGAAAATCGTTGGGTTGTCCGTCACAGCGTTGATTTCTCTTTCTACGACCATGGCACAATGATCAATTGTGTCTTTGCTGGCACCGTGCACTTGTGGAATGCAACGGAAAGAATACGGATCTTGCACGTGTTCTTTTTTGCGCTGAATCAACTCGCTACCTTGCATCAAATTTCTGAAAATCGCTGCGACTTCCATTTGTCCTTTTTGCTGACGAATTTCATTCACATTGCTTTGGAATGGATTCAATCGACCGTCGTACGCATCCAATGACATGCACGCGATCAAATTGAATTGCGACCACAATTTTTTGGCATGTGCTACTGAAAAACTGGCGTAGGCACTCATGAATTGCGTTCCGTTCAACAAAGCCAAACCTTCTTTGGATTGCAAAACAATGGGTTTCAAATCGAATTGTTTGCACATTTTAGCGCCGCTCATTCGTTTATCCGCCACCCAAACTTCACCTTCACCGATCAACGGCATGCTCATGTGCGCCAATGGAGCCAAATCGCCCGATGCACCTAAACTTCCTTGTGTATAGATAATCGGAAATATTTTGTTGTTGAAGAAGAAAATCAATCGTTCTACAGTCGCCAATTGTACACCAGAATGCCCTTTGGAAAGTCCTAAAATTTTCAACAAAAGAATTCGTTCTACAATTTCCAAAGGAACTTCTTCGCCCATTCCACAAGCGTGTGAACGCACCAAATTGCTTTGCAAAGTAGATAAATCCTCATTGGAAATAGCGGTGTTGCACAATGAACCAAAACCGGTATTAATACCGTAAATCAGTCCTTCTCCAGCTTTCATTTTTTTGTCCAGGTAAGCCCGACATTTCTCGATGGCTTTCTCTGATTTTTTACTCAATTTGAGCGTGTATTTTTTGGAAATTATTTCTTCAACTTGGTCTAAGGTCAACCAATCCTCGTTGATTTCCCATTCTTTTATTTCCGCCATTTTGCTAAAAATTCTGTTTTTGAAAGGCTAGTTTGTTCGCCCGTTTCCATGTTTTTCACCACAATATTCCCAGAAGCCATTTCGGTTTCCCCGACAATCGCCACATACGGGATTTTTTTGTCGTTGGCATATTTCATTTGTTTCTGCATTTTCGCTGCGTTGGGGTAAATTTCGCACGCGATATCTTGACTTCTTAGTTCTTTCAACAAAGGAAGGCAAAAATCTTGCTCGCTTTCGCCAAAATTTACAAAAAGAATGTCCAAGGTTTGCCCAATCGTTTCAGGGAAAAGGTTCAATTCGTTCAATACATCGTAAATTCGATCGGCACCGAAAGAAATTCCAACACCCGATACGCCAGTCATCCCAAACAAACCTGTCAAATCATCGTATCGACCTCCACCACAAATACTGCCCATTTTCACACCATTGGCTTTCACTTCGAAAATAGCGCCGGTATAGTAATTCAATCCTCGAGCGAGCGTAACGTCGAATTCGAGTTTCGCTTCCGACAAGCCCAACATATCGACTTTATCAAAAACATATTCCAATTCTTCAATGCCTTTCAATCCAATTTCGCTTTTCGCGAGCATCGTTTTCATTGTGGCTAAACACGCTCGGTTGTCGCCTTGCAATGTAAACAATGGTTTGATAATTTCAATGGCATCTGAAGAAATCCCTTTTTCAGACAATTCTTTGATGACGCCTTCTTCACCTATTTTGTCCAACTTATCGATGGCTACGGTGATATCAATGATTTTTTTGGCCTCGCCACTGATTTCAGCGATGCCACTCAATATTTTTCGGTTGTTGATTTTCACAGAAAAATCCCGGATTTTCAAGGTCGACAATACCTCATCAAAAATGAAAATCAAATCCACTTCATGCAACAAAGAATCACTTCCTACAACGTCGGCATCGCATTGCGTAAATTCCTGGTAGCGTCCGTGCTGTGGACGATCGGCACGCCAAACGGGTTGAATTTGATACCGTTTAAAAGGAAAAGTAATATCATTTTGGTGTTGCACCACAAAACGCGCAAAAGGTACTGTCAAATCGTAACGCAACGCTTTTTCTGCCAAGGAATTCGCAAAACGAGGCAAGTTTTTATTCGCCAAGGCTTCGGTATCCGCTTTGAGCATTTTGTCGCCGGAATTCAAGATGCGGAAAATCAATCGATCGCCTTCTTCGCCATATTTGCCCATCAACGTGGTCGACAACTCGAAACTCGGTGTTTCAATCGGACCAAAACCGTATTTCTTGAATACTTTTTTAATCGTGTCGAAAAGGTAATTTCTACGCTCTACTTCAACTGGTAAAAAATCTCTCGTTCCCTTCGGAATGGATGGTTTTTGTGCCATTAACTTTATTTTTCGCCAAAGATAATCATTACATGGAATATAGACCGTTCCGATAAATCGGAACTGATGGAGTATGGATCGGCAGCAAGCTGCCTGCTGGATCGTCAGCTTTGCAGACTGATGGATTTTGGGGAAGGAACACTCGCTTTGCTCGTTGATGGACTTGCTATTTTCAAAGTCCATCAGTCCGTCTCGACGGACGTTCCATACTCCAACAGCGAAGCGGTCCATACTCCATATTCCATTATTCATTATCTTCGCAGCAAAAAAAGAAAAGAATGCTTAAAATCGACATGCACACCCATATTATTCCGAAAAATTTGCCGAATTGGACAAAGAAATTTGGATACGGGGATTTTATATTCTTGGAACACAACGACAACGGAACAGCCGATATGATGCAAGGGGGAAAGTTTTTTCGCCGCATTGAAGAAAATTGCTGGGACGAAACGATGCGGATCACAGATTATGAAAAATACAACACGCAAGTGCAAGTCGTGTGTACGATTCCCGTTATGTTTTCGTATTGGGCAAAAGTGGAAGATTGTGTGGAATTGTCGAAATATCTGAACGATCACATCGCTGATTTGGTGCACCGCTATCCGAAAAATTACATTGGCTTGGCGACCATTCCGATGCAAGATACCGAAGCCGCAATCAAGGAATTGGAACGAGCAAAATCCATCGGACATGTCGGTATTCAAATCGGTTCGAATATCAATGACAAAAATTTATCCGAAGACGAATTCTTCCCGATTTTTGAGGCTTGCGAGCGATTGGGCATGGCGGTGATGATTCACCCATGGCAAATGATGGGCTTCGATTCCATGAAAAAATACTGGTTGCCTTGGTTGGTTGGCATGCCCGCGGAAACTTCCCGAGCGGCTTGTTCGATGATTTTCGGTGGCGTTTTGGAACGTTTGCCGAATCTGAGAGTGTGCTTTTCGCATGCGGGCGGATCTTTTTTACCGACTTTGGGACGTGTAGAACACGGTTTCAATTGCCGACCAGATTTGGTAGCGATTGACAATCCCATCAATCCAAGAGAATACGTTGGTAAGTTTTGGGTGGATTGTATCACGCATGATATCGATGCGTTGAAATATATCTTGAACATGCAAGGCAGCAAACGCGTTTGTTTGGGTTCTGATTATCCTTTCCCTTTGGGGGATTTGGAAATTGGTAAATTCATTGAAGACAGCGATTTATCGAAAGAAGTACAACAAAATATCTTCTGTCACTCTACATTGGAATGGTTGAATTTGGACGAAAAAATCTTCTTGTAACATGGCGAAATCAACTCCTATTCTCTTTCGCGACCGTCAAGGAAATAACTTGACCGAAGCAACGCCTGGCGCAGGATTTTTGAATTTCTTGTACGGTGGTCCTTTTGGGAAATTGGGTTTGTGGTTGCTCGTGAAACGGAAATTTTTCTCGGTTGCTTTTGGAAAATACATGTCGTCCAAACTGTCGGTTTCAAAAGTGCAACCCTTCATCGAGCAATACGAAATGGATATGGAACCGTATGTGATTCCTGCCAAAGGTTGGAGTAGTTTCAATGATTTCTTTTATCGAAAAATAAAATCCGAATTTAGACCCATTGGCGAAGGTTTGGTTTCTCCAGCCGACGGACGTGTTTTGGCTTTTCAAGAAATATCGGATGTGCAGAAATTCTTTATCAAAGGTGCTGAGTTTGACGTGAAATCCTTTTTGCAAGACGAAAAATTAGCCCAGAAATATGCGGGTGGTTCGATGGTCATTGTCCGTCTGGCGCCAGTAGATTACCACCGGTATCATTTTCCTGCCACGGGGAAAGTAGGTTCGGATACAGTGATCAAAGGTTCTTACTATTCCGTTTCTCCTCTCGCCTTGCGCAAAAGTTTGCGCATCTTTTTGGAGAATCAGCGGGCCTATTGTTTACAAGAAACAGAACAGTTTGGAACCGTGCTCATCGCGGATGTAGGTGCGACGTTGACGGGCAGCATCATCAACACGTATACTCCGAATAGTCTGGTGAACAAAGGCGACGAAAAAGGACATTTTGCCTTTGGCGGTTCTACGACGGTTTTGCTCATTGAAAAAGGGAAAGTTAGCTTGTCTGATGATATCCTGAAGAATTCGAAAGCGGGTTTTGAGACGTATTTGAAAATGGGGGAAACGATTGGTAGCCAATTGTTTTAAAAAATGAATTGAACGTGTAATTATTTGGGTGAATAGGTTGCCTGGAGATCATTTTTTTGCTTAAATTAAAGTGAAAAATATTCTATATGCTACCGATTATCAACCTGAACCGCCAAGAAATTGGTGCAAAAAGCTATTTCTTCGTTCAATTCAAATTCAGTCGTTTAATTTATGCCTATTTCCAACAAGTGGAAAATTGTCAATGGGATAAATTCGAAAAATGTTGGGTTTTTGAAGTAGGAAAAATTTCTTTAGAAGAATTGTATTCATTCTTTCATGAGAAGGTAACTTTCACATTTGAACAATCTTCCCTTGCGTCAGTAGAATTAAAGAAAGAACGTTTACGTCCATGTCATTTTTTAGCCCCACTCGATTCAAAAAAAGAGGATGAACTGCAACAATTTGAGCGATATATGCTTTCAAAGCGTTACAGTAAAAACACCTTAAAAGTGTACAAAGAAACGCTTGGAATCTTTATGCGTTACCACGTTACCAAATCGATGGAAGAAATTACGAACGAAGATTTGATTGCTTTCAACAACGATTACATTCTAAAAAACAAGTTTTCTTCCTCTTACCAGAATCAGTTGGTGAATGCTGTGAAATTGTATTTTTCCGCCATGCAACAAAAACGCATGAACGTTGAACTGATTCATCGTCCTCGGAGAGAAAAAGTTTTGCCCAACGTATTGAGTAAGGAGGAAGTGAAAAGACTTTTGGAAGCGCCGACCAATTTAAAGCACCGAACCATGCTTTCGTTGATTTATGCTTGTGGATTGCGGAGAAGTGAATTATTGAATTTAACGAAAACAGACATCCTATCCGACCGCATGATGATTCACATTCGCCAATCTAAAGGTAAAAAAGACCGAGTGGTCCCATTAAGTCCATTTATTTTAAATACTTTACGTGAATACTATTTAAAATCATTGTTGTCCGATTAAATTCAGCATCCACAGTTAAAATTATTTTACGTTACTTTTCCTTGACGAAAAGTAACCAAAAGTCAAGGCTTTAGAAGCCAATTAAAGCGCAATTTCAGCTTCGAAATAAACTTTATTTTTCGGCGCTTTATTTTTAACCCTCCTAAAAACGGGATTTTATCGGTGATCTGCTGTGCAGCTACCTCTAAAAGTCAACTTTTTTAGTTCGGATTAAAAAACTTGCCTTCTAAGGCCAAAAATTGTTCTTTTCAAATACTTTTAAAACCAAGCCCTAGGATTTCAATTTCATAATTACACCTTGAATTTGTTAGTCAATTCAAATTTTAAAAATGTTTTATCGGACACTAGTGATTTAAAATATCGCCCAAAAATAGGGTTGTTTGAAGGGGAAAAAGTGGGACAACCCTATTCTCCCAGAAGTTTAGAATTGGTTTTGAAAAAAAACGGTACATTAGCAGGTATAAAAAAAACAGTTACACTGCATTGGTTGCGCCACAGTTACGCTACGCATTTATTGGAATCAGGCACTGATTTGCGATTTATACAAGAGCTATTGGGACATTCCAGTTCACGAACCACTGAAATTTACACACATGTCAGCACAAAATCACTTCAGCAAATTCGCAGTCCATTCGACGATTTGTACTAAAAATAAACCGAAACAATCGTATCGCTAATCTCCTGAATTTGGGTCGCATATACGAAACGAAAGGGAGTTTTATATCGCATATAAGTAAGTTGTACGTCATTAGAAAAAAACTATGTGGACATTAGAAAAAATCGAACAACATATTAATGATGGAATTGAGGAAAATATACATCTTGATTACAAAGGAGCTGGTTCAATAGCAAAGTCCGGTGAAAAAAAGAAGGAAATTTCTAAAGACGTAAGTGCTTTTGCAAACTCTGACGGAGGGGTGATAATTTATGGCATAAGGGAATTTGATGAAGCAGGCAAAACACATCTTCCAGAGAAAATTGACCCAATTGATGCTAATGAATTTTCTAAAGAATGGTTAGAGCAAATAATTAATAGTACTATATCACCAACAATAACTAAAGTTTTAATCACGCCAATTCAAATAGGAAATAAGGAAGATAATCAAGTAATCTATGTTGTAGAAATACCGAAAAGTAATACAGCTCACCAAATGAATGACAAGAGGTATTATCGCAGGTATAATTTTCAATCTATTGCTATGGAAGATTGGGAAATAAAAGATATTATCAATCGACTTTCTAAAACCCAAGTTGATTTACATTTCACCTATTTACCACCAAAATCATTTCTTGAAAAGCATCCTGATATGCCAGTTATAGGTATTGATGTTTGGGCTTATAACTCAGGTAATAAAGTGATTAAATATTTAGATTGTTACATTACAGGTAATGCAGATACGGCAAAAAATATAAATAAACCGTATGTAAAAGGTGATTTTGAAAAACATTATTCCAATATAGTAGAGCGTGAAGCAACAATTGGTGAAGACACTTTTGTAATTAGTTCCGAACGAGAAGTAATATTACCAAATACATCAAGAAAAATAGGACATATAGAAATTAGCAACCTATTTATTAAAGAAGAAAATACAATTAAGTTTCAAATATCGACAGAAGATAATGTGAAGTATATTGAATATAAAGGAAAAGAAATAATAAAATAACGAACGTACAACAATGGCTATAAGTAATTGCTTGTTCTCGCCTCTTCTGAAAATCCTCGCGGATTTTCAGTTTGATGTGTACTTGCAAAGTTAAGTGCTAACCCACGCAACTACTCATAGCCGAGACCGTTATCGACAACTATAAAAACATACAAGACAAATGAGAAACAGTTTAATAATTTCAACTTTCGTTCTTTTGCTTTTCACCTGTAATTCGCAGGTAAATAATACTTCAGTAAGATTTTCCCCAGAGACAAAAGGCATTGAGAAATTTGACACCGTTATCGCGAACATACAAATTATAATTAAAAAAATTGATTTAGACACTTATGTTCTCAATGAGTACGAAGACAAAGGCAAGAAACAAATAGACAAGTATAGAGACGCCGAAATATCTCTTATAATTAAGCAAAATTCACAGACACTTCTGGACACCGTTTTTAGAAAGAATCAGTTTTCAAAATATGCCGACAAGGGGTTTATGGAAATTGCAATTTTTCACAATTATTGGTTCAACAAAATAGACAAAGAAAGAATTGAACTCTTCGGAGTTATTAATAAACCTGAAACAGATTATACGCTTCCCTTTTATCATTACTTTGATTTGAAAACTAAAAAGTTGAGTTTCGAAGAATATATTGATAATGAAGAATAGAATTAAAGCCATTAACATGTGCTAAAAAGCACAAACCAAACCACCTAACCGTTTTTGTGTATTTAGCGTCGGACGTTATATGACATTGCAAAGAACCTCTTCTAAACGAAAACAAAACACACTTTCCATTTCAAACCTTATACATGAAAATAGACATCGCCATTCATCACTGACGCATTGTTGATTACATGTTAAATCAAAATTATTTATTGCATAAAGACTTATATTTATTGTTTATCAATAAAATTTTAGTACTTTAGTCCCCGTAACACATACAATTATGTCTAAAACAGATAACTTCGTATTTCGGTCCTTATATATTGTGGCATGGCTCATTTTTGTCGGTTTGTCTATTGAAGCAGGGGGCTTAATCGTAAATTTCTTTTTCAGTCTTTACAATCCTGAATTTGTCCAAAACCTTTATCAAAAATTGGACTTAACTGATATGTATTCTGATAGCAAATTGGTATTTTTTGGTATTTATTGCTTTATACTATCCATTTCAATTTTAAAAGCTATCCTATTTTATATAGTTATCCGGTTAATGCACAAAATGGATTTATCAAAACCATTCAATACATTTGTTTCGAAACAAATTTTGCAAATTAGTTATTACACCCTTTCAATAGGACTGTTTAGTTATATTGCTCGACAGGTAGCTAATAGTTTAATTCATTACGGTTATACCACCGATAGTTTAAACCAATTTTGGGTAGACAGTCATGCCTTTATCGTAATGGGAGCTGTGGTGTATATTATTGCCACTATTTTCAAAAAGGGAGTGGACATACAGAACGAAAATGACCTAACTGTTTAAGCCATGCCAATAATTGTAAACCTTGATGTGATGATGGCCAAGCGAAAGATGTCCTTGAATGAACTTTCTGATAAAGTTGGACTGACCTTATCAAACCTTTCTATTTTAAAAACAGGAAAAGCTAAAGCAATTCGATTTAGCACATTGGAAACAATCTGTAATGTATTGGATTGCCAACCAGGAGACATTTTAGAATATGTTCATGACAAAGAAAAAGGAACGTCCCGCTAACACTGCATAGGAATCATTGCTTGATCAGTGCTCATTTTAAAAACAAAAGTCATAAGGAAAATTGAAAGAAATTAAAAATTTAGAAACGGAAAGAACCCTACTGCGTAAATTGACAAAAGCAGACGCAGAAGATTTTTATGCTTTAAATCTTGACGAAGAAGTAGTAAAATATACCGGTGATAAGCCTTTTGAAAACTTACAGGCTTATATTGAATTTTTAACCAACTATGACCAATACGACAAATATGGAGTTGGTCGATTGGCTGTTATTGACAAAGAAACATCAAAATTTATTGGTTGGTGCGGACTAAAATATAGTCAAGACAAAAACGAATATGATATTGGTTTTAGATTTCAAAGAAACTATTGGAATAAAGGATACGCTACCGAAACGGCAAAAAAGTGTCTTGATTTTGGTTTTTCGGAACTAAAAATTAAAAAAGTAGTTGGACGCGCAATGAAGGAGAACCTTGGTTCAATAAGAGTTCTTGAAAAAATTGGAATGACATTTAAAGAAAATTTTGACTTTGAGGGGCGTGAAGGTGCAATTTACGAGCTAACAAAAAATAATGACTAAAAATCAGGGATTGAACAAAAAAAAGTAGATAAAATGAACAACTACCAAGAAACTGCCAACACCTGGAACAAAATGGCTTCGCTTTACGAAAAAAAGTTCATGCATCTGGCTATCTACAACGTAACCTACGACACTATCCTGGATGCACTTCCCCTGAAAAGGGCCAAAATTTTGGAAATCGGTTGCGGTCCTGGCAACATTGCCCAGTATTTACTCAAAAAACGCGCAGATCTTGACTATTTAGGAACTGATATTGCCCCCAATATGGTGGAGCTCGCACAACGTAACAATCCCAGTGGACGATTTGAAGCCCTGGATGGAAATGGTATTGCACAACTAACGACAAAATTCCACGCCGTTATTTGTGGATTCATTTTGCCATACATTGCGCCAGAAGATGCCGAATCTTTCTTGGTAAATTGTTTTCGTTTATTGGAACAAAACGGACTGCTCTATCTCAGCTTTGTGGAAGGCGAACCAGAAGAATCTGGCTTTAAAACGAATCCTTCTGGCGATCGGGTGTATTTTTATTACTACGATTTGGAAAAGCTCAAAAATTTGCTCCACACCATTGGGTTTGAAGAAGTAAATATGCAAAAAGTGGCCTTTCAACGCTCGGAGGAAGTGGTTGAATACCATACAATTCTTTTGGCTCGGAAAAAATAATCTCCGTTTTGAGAGGGGAATTTTAGATAGGTAAGTGGCGCAAACCACCTCTATTTTGCCGCTTTTAAGACCTTTTTTATTTCATGCAAAAAGCTAAGTTTATAAAAAATAAAGTAAGACGATGGCACTTATTAATCCACACATCAATTTCAACGGCAATGCCGAGGAAGCATTCACTTTTTACAAATCTGTATTTGGCGGTGAGTTTGCAAAACTTGTTCGATTCAAAGATTTGTCAAGCGCTGAATTTACGGTTGCCGAAAATGAAGCCAATAAAATCATGCACATTGCATTGCCCATTGGTATAAATACGTTGATGGCCAATGACGTTCCCGAAATCATGGGCAAAACCAATGAAAATGAGAACAGGTCAAAAATATCCATTCATTGTGAAAGCAAAGAAGAAGCTGATAAATTATTCAACGGACTTTCGGCCGGTGGAAACATTGAAATGCCAATAACCAGCAGTCCTTGGGGTACTTATTTCGGCATGTTTCGAGACAAATACGGTATTGAATGGATGGTAGAATTTGACCCAAATCACAAAGGTATTTGACAGTTCACTATCTTTGAAAAAAAACGTTCATGGAAGATTTGACACTCACCACCCCTGCCCTTTTGTTTTCAGCCATTTCGTTGATTCTTTTGGCGTATACCAATCGATTTTTGGCCTATGCCGCCGTGATTCGCAACTTGCACGACCAATACCAACAGAAAAATGATGCGGGCTTGATCAAACAAATAGAAAATCTGCGCAAGCGATTGTATCTGACACGTTCCATGCAGATTTTTGGTATTTTGAGTTTGTTGTTGTGTGTGGTGGCGATGTTTTTGATTTATGTGAGCCAGAATACCATCGCCATTTATGTTTTTGGTTTGGCGCTGGTTTTATTGATGGTATCGTTGGTGGTGCTCATCAAAGAAATCCAAATTTCGGTGGAAGCGCTGGAACATCATTTAAGTGATTTGGAAAAAAAGAAGTAGTTTCGAAAAAAAGTTAGCATGAACCCAAAAGTAGACGAATTCCTACGCAACGCCACCCGCTGGCAAACAGAAATGGAGGCCTTGCGCGCCATCGCTTTGGAAAGTGGTTTGACGGAAGAATTGAAATGGAAACAACCTTGTTACACATTTAAAAATACGAATGTCATCATAATCAGTTCGTTCAAAGACAATTGCGTGATGAGTTTTCTCAAAGGGGTTTTGTTGGCCGATCCTGCCGGAATTTTGGTGTCGCCGGGAGAAAATTCGCAATCGGTTCGCTTCGCTAAATTCACGAAAGTGAAAGACATTCTAGCTAATGCCGCTGTTTTAAAAGCCTACATTTTTGAAGCCATTGAGGTGGAAAAAGCCGGATTAAAAGCGCCCAAACCCTTGAGTGAAAACGTAGAATATTGTGATGAATTGGTCCAAAAACTCAAAGACGAACCAGAACTCAACGCTGCATTTGAAGCCCTCACACCGGGAAGAAAACGGGCGTACAATATGTTCTTTTCAGCCGCCAAGCAATCGGCAACGCGTATTTCTCGAATTGATAATTACAAAGACCGCATCTTCAAAGGAAAAGGCATGAATGATTGTATTTGTGGCTTGTCGAAACGAATGCCCAATTGCGACGGTTCACACAAACAGTTGGAGAAGTGATGGTTGATTTTCGAAAAGGAGAATTACTCTAATCAAACGCTGATGCTAATAATTTCTCAATGGTTTCACCAATGAGTGGCAACGGTCGTTTCAAACCTTTGTAAGCATTCAGGATGCCCAGGATTCCTATAAAAATGAAAGCAATGACAATCATTCGGTCAGCAAAGATACCCAACAGGGGAATCCAAATAATGATCCATTTCAAAACCGAATAAATGAGCCAGAGGGCAAAAAGTCCCAATCCTTGGCGCAAATGAAATGCGTTGTAAGACTTTTCCTCACCTGCTTTGTCACTGTTTAAAATCAAAGCAATAATCCATCCCAAAAAAGGAATGTAGGCCAAAATAGAAATTACTTTATCATGATTTTCGCCCATCGTTTCAAATTTTAGTTAAGAAAAGAGTGAATCTACAAATTCCGTTTTATCAAATACATGCAAATCATTGATGCCTTCACCCATACCAATGTATTTCACCGGAATTTTCATTTGATCTGAAATACCGATAACCACGCCTCCTTTGGCGGTTCCATCCAATTTCGTAATCGCCAAAGCATTGATTTCAGTTGCCAACGAAAATTGTTTGGCTTGTTCAAAAGCATTTTGACCTGTTGAACCGTCCAACACCAACAAAATTTCATGCGGAGCGCCTGGAATTACCTTTTCCATTACCCGCTTGATTTTGCTCAATTCGTTCATCAAATTGACTTTGTTGTGCAAACGACCCGCCGTATCAATAATCACTACATCCGCATTTTGCGCTTTCGCGGATTGTAAGGTATCAAAAGCAACCGAAGCAGGGTCAGCGTTCATTCCTTGTTGAACGATATCCACACCCACTCTTTCCGACCAAATAATCAATTGATCGACTGCTGCTGCACGAAAAGTATCCGCTGCGCCCAAAACTACTTTTTTACCAGCCGATTTGAATTGATGTGCCAATTTACCAATCGTCGTTGTTTTACCAACACCGTTTACGCCCACAACCATAATAACATGTGGATTATCGCCGTGTTTGGCAATATTGAAATCGGTTGTAATACCCACATTGTTTTCTTCCAACAAGGCGGCAATTTCTTCTTTCAGAATGGCATTCAATTCTCCGGTACCTAAAACTTTGTCGCGTGAAACACGGTCTTGAATTCGGTCGATGATTTTCAAAGTCGTTTCAACGCCTACATCGGAAGAAATCAACACTTCTTCTAAGTCGTCTAAGACTTCGTCGTCCACTTTGGATTTACCGACAAGCGTGCGTGTGAGCTTGGTTAGAAAACTTTGTTTAGTTTTTTCTAAACCTTTATCGAGAGTTTCTTTTTTCTCTTTTGAAAATAATCCGAAGAATGCCATGGGTACAAAAATAAAAAAAGCCTTCGAACAACAGTCCGAAGGCTACTAAAAACTATGTTAAACAAAGTTTATTTTTGAGCAGCGAACCACTCTTTCACTTTGTCTTGGTGAACGATTTCTTCTTTGAAGTTGTATGAACCTTTATCGTTCTTGAACATGTTGATCACTTTCGTGTGCTCTTTTCCACCACCTTTTTGTAGGGATGCTACTACTTTCTTTGCCATGTCTTAACTTATTTAATTTCTTTATGAACCGTGTAACGTTTCAAGATTGGATTGTACTTGCGTATTTCCATTCTCTCTGGTGTATTCTTTCTATTCTTCGTCGAAATATATCGAGAAGTTCCAGCCATACCAGACTCTTTGTGCTCCGTGCACTCCAATATGATCTGAATTCTATTTCCTTTACCTTTCTTAGCCATCTCTTTACTTTTTATCGTCCACTAACGCGAATCGCAATTATTTACTTCAAGAATCCTTTCGCACGTGCTTCTTTCAAGCAAGCAGAAATTCCTTTCTTGTTTACTGTACGTAAAGCAGCAGCTGAAACTTTCAACGAAATATATGTATCCTCTTCCGGAATGTAAAATTTCTTTACTAGTAAATTCGGAAGGAATTTACGTTTCGTTTTGCGGTTGGAGTGAGATACATTGTTCCCTACCATTACCGACTTACCTGTTAATTGACAAACTCGTGACATGTTCTTTTCTTTTTTCCAAATTCTAAATGGGGTGCAAAGGAAGTAATTATTTGAAAAATAACCAAAGTATTTTATCTTTTTTTTAAGAATTTAATCCTAAAACTTCACAACGGGCACAATTTAGTGCTGTTAACGCCGTCATTGTGATGTTTCTTTCTCGGTTATCACCAAATTGAAAACGTTTTGCCCATACTCTATTTTTCGTCGAAATGGCAATCCAAACCGTCCCAACCGGTTTTTCTGGCAAGCCTCCTGTTGGACCGGCTATACCCGAAGTGGCGATACACAAATCGACGCCCAATTTTTTTCTTCCTTTTTTTGCCATGCGTACCACGACCTTTTCGCTAACGGCGCCATGCTCCACCAATTCCTGGTGATCTATTTTTAAATATTTCTCTTTTACTTCGTAGCTGTAAGCAACGATACTGCCGACATAATACGCCGATGAACCCGCAATTTCAACCAATTCGTTGGCGATGGCTCCTCCAGTGCAACTTTCAACCGTCCCGATGGTCATTCCTTTTTCAAGCAACAACTTGCCCAATACATCGGCTATTTTTCGATCGCCCAAGGTATAGGCATAGTTTGGAAGTATATCAATCACTTCGTTCAAATACCGGTGAATTTTTTCTTCGTCTACACTGCCATTTTTTGAACTTAATCGCAATTTCACCAAACCAGGGGATGGCAAATACGCCAAGCCTAAACCTTCGTCGCGCACTTTGTTTTCCCAGTCCTCTATACGTTCCGCTAAAAACGATTCACCGATGCCTTGTGTCATCAACGTTTGATGATACAACTCCTGTGTATCAAATCGTTGTTTCAATTTAGGGAATACTTCATCTATCATAATTCCATGCATTTCATACGGAACACCTGGTAAACTAATCACAATGCAACCGTCTTTTTCAAACCACATGCCGCAAGCCGTACCGTGGTAATTGTGCATGATTTCTGCCGCTACGGGAAGTGCTGCTTGCTGAATGTTTACTTCGGACATTTCACGACCGCGTTTTTTGAAAAAATCAGCAATTCGCTCCAAAACTTCTGGAACAATTTCCAAATGTGTCTGGAAATATTTCGTCAGCGTATACTTGGTCAAATCGTCTTTGGTTGGCCCTAAACCACCTGTTAAAATCACCAATTGAACTTGCGGAATCAATTGATCCAAACTGCTGCAGATTTCGTCAGGATCGTCGGAAATGGTCCAACTTTTCGTAACTGGAATTCCTATTTGAGACAATTCTTTTCCCAACCAAGCGGCGTTGGTGTTGATTGTTTGACCGATTAACAATTCGTCGCCAATCGAAATAAGGGCTGCTTTCATGTGGCAAATTTACGAAGGTTTAATGGATTACATATGGAAGAATTACGGATTGTTTATGTCGGGTTTAAATAAATGAATTGGTGCTATTTATAGGTATAATCAATGCGACAGCACTTTACGAACCGCGACTGAATAATTTTAGCACCTAAGAAAGGTACAAACCAAAAGTAATTTGAATCAACTAATTTATAATTAATCTTATTTTTACGGTAATTACTCACTGTTAACCCAATAAAAAATGAACTCTAAATTCGCTGAAACGATCCAACTCATTCTAGTTACTTTTGTCTTTTTTACAACCTCATCATTGAGTTTGAATGCTCAAAATGAAGATTTTATAATTAACAACGAAAGGGATACTATTTTTTGTCAATTGACCACAAAATTAGGGAAAGTGCGAGCCCAAATCGATGGAAAGGAGGTGAAATATTCGCCAAAGGATATTTTGAGATATTCACAAAATGGAAGAATTTTTGTCAGTGGCAGAGTCTCTAATCCTGCCAATTATGGTGCTAAAAGCTGGATGTTTTTAGAACTTATTGTGGATGGCCCTATGATGTTGTGTTTCATTTATAATGTCAATACAACAACCAATGAGGCAACCAAAGAAATGGAGGTTGCCCAAAATATAACATACCATGCAGTACTTAGAAATGATACCGAACTCGATTTTACTATGATTGCCCTGAATTGGAAGAAAAAATTAAAATCATTGGATGAAACCTGTTCTTCTTTTAACAAAATGGTTGATAAGTCATCCTTTGGACAAATTCAAGAGCTGGTTCTTTTTTACAATGAAAACTGCGGCAATAATTGAAATCATTTTTGATACTGAATGATTGGATTATGTGATTATTGACTACGCCAACTTAAACTTCGCGATACTCTCAATGTGCCCGGTATGCGGAAATTGATCCACCAAAGAGATCTTCTCTAAGATAAAACCATTCTGCAGCAATGTTTCTGTATCTCTGGCTTGAGTAGATGGATTACACGAGATGTAAACGATGTTTTTCGCGCCCAATTCAATTACCTTCAGCAAGGTTTTTGGCGCAATTCCAGCTCTTGGCGGATCTAAAATGATCGTTCCGATTTTTCCTTGAAATTCTGGATGTTCTCGCAAAAATTTCCCAACGTCCGCGGCGTAAAAGTCGATATTGGAAATTCCATTGTTCTTCGCATTTTTTCGTGCGTCAATGATGGCTTCTTCCACAATGTCCACCCCCACAATTTTTGCGTTGGATTTTCGTGTCGTTAAAATTTGACCAATGGTTCCCGTCCCGCAAAACAAGTCCATGATGATTTCATCGTCTTTCAATTCTTCTTCGAAAACGTAATCCAATGCTTTGGTGTACAACAATTCAGCACATTTTGGATTGGTTTGAAAAAAGCTTTCCATGCTGATTTCAAAATTCAATCCCAACAAGGTTTCATTGATTTTTTCGGTTCCAAAAAGCAAGCTGGACGTGCCATTTTCAATTTTGGCTCGGTCGGCTACTTTGTCGTTGATGGTGTGCCACAAACCAGCCACTCGATCCCCCATCAGTTCTTTGACAAAGGCCGCAAAAGCAGGTGCATCAAACGATTTCCGTCCTTCTGAAGACGTTACCAAATTCAGCAACAATTTGTTTTCTGCAAAGGATTTTCGCACCACAATGTGCCGGAAAAAACCATGCTTTTTGGGTGGGTGCCAAGCTGGCAAACCTGTTTTTACTAAATAATCGCGAATTTGAATCAATTTGGTTTCCCATTCTTCGTCGAACATTCCCGACGGTTTGGCTAAATTTTCAACTTTCCACCAAGTTCCACGTCGTTTGAACCCCAATGCAAAAGCTTCGTCTCGTTCCTCACCCGTATGAATATCGTGCTCAATACAAGAGAAACTATATTCCATCTTGTTGCGGTAGAAATAATGATTGGGCGAAGAAATAAAGGTGTCAAATTTGTCCTCTACATCGCGCACATTCGACAAACGACGAAATGTTTCTAACGTTGAAGCTTTCTTTACTTCTTCTTGTCGCTCAACAGGAACAAATATATACGGTCCACCTGAAATTTCTTGAAATTCAGAAACCGTTTCTTCGCTACTTCGTTCGATAACATCGATTAATTTCGCTTCAGCGTATTTCTTTTTTTTCTTCTCAACGCGTGCTCGAACCATCTGGCCAGGAAAACAATTGTCGACAAAAACAACAAAAAAACCATCCTCTGTCGGCAATTTTGCGATTCCGCGACCGCCAAAAGCGTATTCACTAATTTTTACTTCTATTACTTCTCCGCGATTCATTTTTTTATTAGTTGCAAGTTACAAGTTATTGCTGAGCAATTCAAAGTTGCAAGTTCAAAGTGAGAACCTTTAAACTTGCAACTAGTAACTTGTAACTTTTTATTGATTAAATCAATCCTCGAATTACGCCTTTATCAGACCCTTGAATGAATCCAAGAATCTCTTCTACCAGCGGACTAGATGCCATCGTTTCTCGAACGGTTGCAATTCCTTTGGAAATATTGCTATTCTGAACATACACCACTCGGTAAATGTCTTCGATTTCACGTATTTGCTCATCTGTCATACCTCTTCGTCTCAAACCTACCGAATTTACTCCTGCATAGGTCATCGGTTCACGAGCAGCTTTGATATACGGCGGCACATCTTTTCGAATCAAGGAAGCACCACCGATAAAACAATGCGCACCAATGTGCACGAATTGTTGCGCTGCCGCTTTCCCTTCAATGATAGCAAAATCATCGATCGTAACGTGACCAGAAAGTCCGACATAACTGGCCAAAATAACGTTGTCTCCTAACTGACAATCATGCGCGATGTGCACATAGGTCATAAGCAGACAATTTTTTCCAATTTTAGTTGTCATTCTGTCTTTTGTCCCACGGTGTATCGTAACACACTCACGAATTTTGGTGTTATCACCAATTTCAACTGTCGTGTATTCCCCTTCGAATTTTAAATCTTGTGGAACCACCCCAATAACAGCGCCAGGAAAAACTTCACAATTTTTACCCAAGCGGGTACCGGGATACAAACTAACATTGGAGTGAATGACACACCCATCTCCAATGATTACATCTTCGTAAATGTGTGAAAAAGGCTGAATGGTTACATTTTCACCAATCGTTGCTTCCGAAGAAATATGTGCGAATGGACTAATCATTTATACTTTGTCTTTGATGACTTGTGCCAACATTTCTGCCTCCATGACTACCTGACCGTTTACATAGGCTTTTCCGCCCATGTGAACCAATCCACGACGCATTGGTGACAGCAAATGCAATTCAAACACAATGGTATCGCCTGGCAATACTTTTTGTTTGAATTTCACATTGTCGATTTTCATAAAATACGTTGAATACAAATGCGGATCTTCTACTTTGCTCAAAGCGAAAATGCCTCCTACTTGTGCCGTTGCTTCAATTTGCAAAACACCTGGGAAAACTGGATTTCCGGGGAAGTGACCTTGGAACATCGGTTCGTTCATCGTAACGTTTTTCACGCCGATAATCGTTTCTTCGCCGATTTCCATCACTTTGTCTACCAACAAGAATGGATAACGGTGTGGCAACATTTTTTCAATGTCGTTGATATCGTACAAAGGCTTTTTCGTTAAATCGAAATATTTGCCTTGTCCTTCTTGTTTTTTAATTTGTTCTTTCAATACTTTGGCGAAACGCACATTGCCAGAATGGCCTGGGCGTGCACCTAAAATGTGGCCTTTGATCGGTCGACCCAACAAAGCCAAATCACCAATAATATCCAATAATTTATGTCGAGCTGGTTCATTTTCGAATTGCAATTTATTGGTGTTCAACACTCCAATGCCTTCTACTTTGATTTCCAGACTTTCTTTTCCCAATAGTTTTGCCAAACGTTTCAGTTCTTCAGGATCCACTTGCTCCCGTTCCACCAATACGATAGCGTTGTCCAAGTCTCCTCCTTTGATCAAATTGTTGCTCGCCAAAAATTCCAACTCACGCAAGAACACGAATGTTCGACAAGGCGCAATTTCCTTTTTGAACTCACCAATGTGGTACATGCTAGAGTGCTGTGTACCCAAAACAGGCGATTTGTAATCCACCATCACCGTGATGCGATAATGATCATCTGGAACGGCCAAAAACTCAATTCCTTTGTCGAGGTCTTCCCATTTCACGTTTTCTTCCAAAACGAAATAGTTTCTTTCGGCTGCTTGCTCCACCAACCCAACGGCTTCAATGGCTTGTACAAAAAGCAACGAACTTCCATCCATGATTGGAATCTCCGGACCATCGATTTGAATCATCGCATTGTCCACTTCCATTCCAGCCAAAGCCGCCAAAATGTGCTCGGTGGTATACACGCGTGCGCCATTGAACTCCAAAGTCGTTCCTCGGTCAGTTGCTACCACCAAATCACAATCTGCTTTTATGACGGGTTGACCTTCCAAATCCATTCGTTGGAATTTAAAACCGTGATTTTCGGGTGCTGGAAGAATATGAATATTTACTTTCTCTCCGGTGTGTAAGCCAATGCCTGACAAATGAATTTCCTCCTTGAGGGTTTTTTGCATATCCGCCATTTCTATTTTTCTTTGGTAAGCGATTTTATTTTTGTGTCTAATTCTTGCAATTTATTCAAGATGTACGGCAATTTACGGAAGCCGAAGTACGATTTTTTAAAGTCATCAATTGGAATTCCTGGTGAGCCCATCAGCGTAGCTTTTTTCTTCACTGAATTTGGAATGCCGGATTGACCAACAATTTGCGTTTGATCCGCAATGGTAATGTGACCACTGATTCCAGCTTGTCCACCCACCATCACGTGACGACCAATTTTCGCTGAACCAGCAACACCTACTTGTGCCGCCATAGCTGAATGCTGACCTACGTCTACGTTGTGCGCAATTTGAATCAAGTTGTCCAATTTCACGCCTTTTCGGATGAAAGTTGAACCCAAGGTTGCTCTATCAATCGTTGTGTTGGAACCGATTTCTACATCGTCTTCAATGATAACATTTCCGATTTGCGGAATTTTTGAGAATACGCCATTTTGATCTGGAACAAAGCCAAAACCATCCGCACCAATCACCGTTCCTGCATGAATCACAACGTTGTTGCCCAACACACATTCTTGGTAGATTTTAGCTCCTGGGTGAATGGTGCAATTGTCGCCAATCGTTACATTTTCACCAATGTAAACTTGCGGATAAATGGTGACATTATTTCCGATTTTTGTTGCTTCTCCGATGTAGGCAAAAGCGCCCAAATACAATCCTTCTCCTACCGTTGCGGAGTTAGAAATATGGGAAGGTTGCTCGATAGCCGGTTGTTTTTTGGTCATTTGACCGTATACTTCTAGCAATTTAGCAAAACATGCATGTGCATCGTCTACTTTCACCATCGTGAGTGTCTCGGGCAAGGGTTTGGTCGGAAGAAAGGTCTTATTGACAATACAAATCGTTGATTTGGTCACATAAATGTGTTCTTCGTATTTAGGATTGGCAAGAAAGGAAAGACTTCCTGGCGTTCCCTCCTCGATTTTCGACAAACCAGTCACCGTAGCATTTAAATCACCTACAATTTCACCGTTCAATATCCCTGCAATTTGCTCAGCAGTAAATTCCATGTTTCAAATTTAAAAATTCTAGCGAAAGAGAATTTGACTGCTCTTTCTTATTTTCAACAAACACAATTGCATATCATTGACAATTGAGACTATCCGCGAAGGAAAAAGCCGTTACGTTGATCTTACTTTTGTACCAAATAGCTTTCACTGCGATTGGATTTCCTTTTGGCGACAGAAATTCCACATAATGCTCTGGCTTCACCACCTCCTTGGTAAAGTTTGATTTAGCAAAATTCACTTTGCCATTTTTCATCAATTCTTTTTGCAGATGACGCTCATCTTTGAAACCCAAACCCAATAATTGGCACGACAACAAATCCGTTGTGTCCATAAAAATTAAATCTTGTGTTTCTGGAAATAAAAGCAATCGAGCGGTACCTTTCAATTTTTCTTGTTTCGGTTCACGACTATAGACGGCAGAAATAAAGCTTTCGTTGGGTAAAGTGAAAAACAAACTTCTATGTCCTTTTAAATCAATCTTATAAAATTTGTTTGGATCTTTCTTTTTGGAAGCACCAAAATCAATATCGCCATTTTCTAGGTAATTTTTCAGCTCTTTTTGCAACGCTTCATCATTGGAAGTAAAATCACTTTCGCTTTCAGGTATTACCACGACACGCTCCAAGATAGACGTTTTTACTCGATTGGTCGGTGTCCAAGAACAACCTCTATTTTGAAAAAAGAAGATGACGAAAATAAGCCCGATGGTAAAACCGATGCCGTAATATTTCAATCGTTTGAGTAAAGAATCCATAGATAAAAGTTGTGCGCAAAGTTAACAATAGATGAAGAAAAACGGTCAAATCTCCCGAAAAATCAAAATCATTCAAATGAACTTAACAATTATTAAAAATTCAGCCACAAAAAAACGGGTATGAAGTTCACACCCGTTTCAATTATTGTCTTGAATCGATTATAAAATCGCGTCCAATTTGCTTGTCAATTGTGCTTTTGGAACGGCTCCAACCACTTTGTCAGCGATTTCACCATTTTTGATGAAAAGGATTGTTGGAATATTGCGCACTCCGAATTGAGCAGAAACACCTGGGTTCAAATCCACGTTTACTTTACCAATAACCGCTGTTCCTTCGTATTCTGCCGACATTTCTTCAATAGAAGGCCCGATCATTCTGCAAGGTCCACACCATTCTGCCCAGAAGTCAACCACAACCGGTTTGTCTGATTTTAATACTAATTCTTCAAAGTTTGCATCTGTGATTTCGAGTGCCATACTATTTATTTTTTAAAATTTGTTTCTAATTTGAACCGTAAAATTACGATTTGATTAAGGTATGACAATTATTTTGCCATTCTTTTTTTCGTGTCAACTTGACAGCCTAAAATTAATTTTCGACAAAAATTGCCTTGCTTGTTTTTTGGTTATCGCTTCTTAATTCGTAGAAATAACGACCATTTTCAACGATTTTTGAATCAAATTTGATTTTGGTTCCACCAATTTTGGCCTCACGTTCGTCTACCAGCAATTTGTCGTTCATTTTGTCATCCAACAACCAAATAGCCACTTTCTTAGGTTCTTCCAATTCGTAGTAGATTTCTACTTCGCCCGAAATCGGTTGTTTTTCCAAGGAATACAAAACAGCAAATTTTTCTTTGATCGGTTGACCTATTCCCCAACGCACCCGCAATCTTCGGAAAGCGATTACCAAAATTAAAAGTGTAATGCTGATCAGCATAACCGGTATAGCAACTTCGAAAAATGAAACTCGTAAAATCATAGTATTATAATGAGATAATGCCTTCAATCAAGGCCGCTTTTTCGTATTTCGCAAGGATAGAATCCACATCCATCATGAGTTCTTTTGCGCTAACGCTAACGTATTTTTTATTGGAAGAAGTATGAAATGTAATATCCGCTGTACTATCAAAAAGCGCCGTAGTTTGTGCCAATTTTTCTTTGGTGTTTTCGACGATGAATTTGAAAAGATAAACCGCAGGCCATTCTTGTAAGGCTAACTGTTCGCGTAATTTTTCGAATGTATCCATTTATTCCATTTCGTTTTGAAGGAGCAAAGATAATCGTTTTGCCTCGGTTAACAGTTGGTTTTTTCCTTCGAAAAACAAAGTTTCTATTTCGTTAACAGATTCTCCGCCTGCCTGATCAAAAGCGCTCAATGCGCTGTACAATTCACTTGGATCAAGTTCTTTGGATAAGAGAATCTCGTTCGTATCGTTCAAGGTACTCAGTTTCCAATTGGTCGCGTAACGAAGAAAATACTCCAGTAATTTTTCAATTAAAAATACCACCGTTGCACATTCTTGCGCCAAATAAAGTTGCTGAAATAAGACAGCCTTATCTTTCTGAAAACTGAGATAAATCGATTTTAAGTACTCCGTTGTTGCTATTTGACATTCGCTTTTAGGCAACGGTTCACGTGGAATAATTCCGGACAATCTACGAAAAGCCGCTTCTCTTTTTTTAATTTTTTCCAAACGTGCTCGAAAAACCTTCGGTACGATGACTCTTGTCGTAAAAAACTGCTTGTCTTCAAATAGCAATTCTTCGTAGCGTTCTTCCCAATCATCGCCTTCTTCGTGCGGAAAAAATAACCGATCGTTTTCCATTAATTTTCGCCTTTCTTCGCTTGATTTTTCTTCATGCGCAAATTGAGCATTTCAACGAGTAGCGCATATACCATGGCAAAATAAATATAGCCTTTTGGCACGTGCTGATCAAACGCTTCAGCAATTAAAACAACCCCAATTGTGACCAAAAATGCCAAAGCAATCATTTTGATCGTTGGGCGATTGTTGATGAAATCTCCTATCGATTTAGCGAAAACCATCATGACAATCATGGAAACGATAACGGCCAAATAGATAATAATCATTGGGTTTCCGCCTGTTTCTTTGGCGATTCCATTGGTCATTCCGATAGCTGTAATTATGGAATCAAAACTAAATACAATGTCCACCATGATAATCTGAAGGATAATTCCACTCAATTTTTGCTTGGCTTTTTTGGAATGCTCTTCCTCCATCCCTACAATGTTTCGGTGCATTTCAATCGTGCTTTTGTAGATGAGGAATAAACCTCCCAGCAACAAAACCAATTTTTGACCCGTTATATCCCAGCCATTCACTGACATAAAAGGTTCCGTTAGCCCGATAATCCAGGCTACAATACTCAACAAAATCAAACGGATGACCAAAGCCAAAGTCAAACCAATGTTTCTGGCTTTTCTTTTCTGGACTTTTTCCAAAGGATCGGTGATAATGGAAATAAAAATAATGTTGTCGATTCCCAATACAATCTCCAGCAAACTCAACATCACAAAGTAAAATATACCCGTAGTCGTCAACAACAAAGGGAAATCCAAGTTCAACATATTTTATTTTATTAAGGGGTCAAATGTAGTGAAAAAGTGGAACGAATCTATTCATTTTAACCGCAAAGTGCGCAAAGATTTCGCAGAGAGCGCCGAGTTGTTTTTTCGAATGCTTCCCTACCTTTCCGTCAACAGATAGCCTGGGATACTGATCAGATTTAAATTTCTTTCAGCATCCACAAATCACAAGCGAAATGACCTGAATTTCCGAGGGGCTTTTCCAATCGATTAAAACCCATTTTTTCATACAAACCGATGGCATTGTGCAATTCTGGCAAGGTTTCCAAGTACACTTTCTCAAAACCCATATTCTTCGCTTCCAACAAACTCCGACGAATCAATTCTTCCCCTATGCCTTTGCCACGGTGTTCTTTTAGTAAATAAAGTTTCACCAATTCTACGCAATCTGCATCCAACCCTTCCGTCGGGAATATCCCACAACCGCCAACAAGCTTTCCATTCATTTCAAGCACAAAGTAAGCCGATTTCGATACGCTTTCGAATAATTCAAACAATTGATCGGTGGTTGGGTCTGTGTAAACCGTTCCGGGTTTGTTCACACCAAATTCTTCCAAAACAGAACGAATCACGCGTGCGATTTCTGTATTGTTTTCTTGAGCAATGGGAAGGATGGTCATTTTATTAAAATTTGCCGTTAAAATTCTTTTTGGTAAAATTAGTTATTTGGTTTTCAACCTGGTACTTAATCGAAAATCAGATTTTTTACAAAAATCACAACTTATTGATTATCAATTGTCGTTCGTAAATTTGGGAATTCCCAAATTCCCAAATTTTAAAATTTTAAAATTATCAATCAACTGAAGATCATTGTTTTAACAAAAAAACAAGTTAAAATAGGATCCTGTGATTTTTTTTTCAATTTTTCAATCCTTCAAAAAAGGCCGCTAAAACTTTTGGATTCAAATCACTTGGTGTAAAGATTTCCATCAATTTCGGTCGGCCGTTCTGATGGTAAGTGTAAAAATCCTCCATTTGATTGAGCAAATTTTCTTTTTCGGTAGCCGCATAATAATCGATATCAAAAGCTTTGCAAATGTGTTTCGCAGAATGATGGTGTTTGGCCACAAAATACGATTCGTATTGATTGGTACTGTTCGGTCCAGGAATGATCTTGAAAATTCCACCTCCGTCATTGTTGATCATGAAAATGCGCAAATTCGGCGTCAAATGTTGATTCCACAAGGCATTGCTATCGTAGAAAAAGGATATATCTCCGGTAATAAGCACATGCCAATCCTCTTTTGCAACGGATGCCGCGCCCGCAGCTGTACTGGTACTGCCGTCGATTCCGCTCGTTCCGCGATTGGAGTTGTACTTCACACTCGACAAAGGATCAAACAATTGTGCATAGCGCACCACACTGCTATTGGCCAAATGCAAAGTGCTTTGGTCGGGCAGGCAATCCAACAACAAATAGAAAACCGACAAATCGCTGAAAGGTGCGGCTTCACAATATTCTCTCGTAAACTCTTGACGAATAAAATCAATTTGTTTCCATTTTGGAGCAAAGGGGAAATAACTTTGTGGCGCAACTTCGTTCATTTTTCGAACAAAGTGACTAGGGGAACAGAACAACGATTTCGTTTTCTTACGGAACGTATCCATATCCGGAAAGTCGTAGCCAATTTTCCAATGTTCTTGAATGGACCAAGAACGCAATAAATTTTTAATCTTTTTCGATACAATCGCTCCACCGATAGTAATCAGAATGTCGGGCTGAAAATCGGTGTTTCCTTTGTCCAAATGTTCAATGGTTCGATCGATGCAATGCACAAACGCTGGAAAAACCAAATTTGCAGTATTTTCCACCATGATCAAAACACTTGGGTCATCCGCCATGATTTTCAATTGGTGCAACAGCGCCTCATCTTTTGGCAATTGTCCACAAATAATGAGTTTTTTGTCTGTATTGGTCCACTGATTTTGCAAAACTGCCCAATCAATTTCTTGTTCAATTTCCGTTAATTCAACCGAAAATTCACGCAACAATTCATGCCCAACTGCTTCCACTTCTTTGGTTTGATACAAGGGTTCTTCTAACGAAAAATTAATATGTACAGGTCCAGGCCACTCACCGGTTGCCAAATGAAAAATCGCCATGGTTTCGTCGCGCAATTCCGTTTGGTATTCCCAACTTTCATCATTGTCCTCCAATTGCATGAATTGATGCACATGGTCGCCAAATAGTTGCGATTGCATAATGGTTTGACCATCGCCATGGTTGATCCATTCTTGCGGTCGATCGGCGCTGATGACAATCAACGGAATACCTTGGTAAAAAGCTTCTGTGACCGCAGGAAAATAATTGGCAACCGCGGACCCAGAAGTACAAACGACCGCCACAGGTTCTTTTAATTCCAATGCGATGCCTAGCGCAAAAAAAGCAGCACTTCGCTCGTCGTGAACCATGCGGCAATTGATTTCCGGATGTTCATCAAAAGAAATCGACAACGGAGCATTGCGTGATCCAGGCGAAACAACAACATGTTTCAATCCTGCTTTCACACAGGTTTCTACAAAAAGGTAAACGTTTTCTTTGGCACTTGTTTTATAACTCATTGCGCAGTAACTTTTTCCATGGAATTCAGCAAAGTTCGCGCCTTGTTCTCGGTCTCTTCCCACTCGTCTTCAGGAATCGATTGTTTGGTATAACCGCCGCCCAAGTACAAAAAGGCTTTTCCTTCTTGAATTTGGCAGCAGCGTAAATTGACATATAAATAACTGTGTTCCTCGCTAACGACTCCGATAAAACCGGTGTACAAATCGCGGTGAAACGGTTCTAAAGTGGTAATTAAATCTTGTGCTACTTTCGTTGGAACACCTGCAACGGCTGGCGTTGGGTGCAATTCCAAAGCGATTTCCATGGCACTTTTTTCGGGACTATAAAAGGAAAAATCAGTGCGCAAATGCCGAACGGGACCCGCTTCCATATCGAAAGGTCCGTGCAATTCGATTTCTTGCAATTCTTGCGTCAACAAACGATTTTGGATGTATTCGGTTACCAAATATTGCTCTTCCATTTCTTTGTCTTCCCATTCTTGCACGACAGTCCCCACTTTTCTCGTTCCCGCCAACGCCATGGTGTATCCTTGTTTTCCGTGCATGGAAAGTAACACTTCTGGCGTAGCACCAATCCAAGTTCCAAAAAGTGGACTGGAAATCAAATAAACAAACGCATTGGGATGGGCTTCTAGTAAATTCTCGTACAAATCAAAACACTTTTTTGCATCAAAATGAACGGATTTCACACGGCCATAAACCGCTTTTCGCAGACCAAATAAGTTAAAAGAATTCAGCAAAGATTCGGCCCCCATCAAGTATTCTTTCTTGGAAACCGTGTACGGAGCTCGCTCAGAAAAAAAGAAATCTCCTTTCGCTTTTTCATCCTCCTGAAAAGAAAAAACAGCTGTTTTATCGTGGTTGGATATGAAAAAACCTTCGGACGAAAAAGGTTTCGAAGCACGCGCAAATTGGCCTGCTTTCATCACTTTTTCCTTGTTCGGAACACGATATGCTAAAATATCCGCCATCTAGGGTCTTGGCACAATCATAACCGTTAAACGGCCTGTGCAAACTAATTTTTCTGTTTCGTTATCAAATAAATCCACCTGCCAAACGTGCGTGCGCTGGCCGGCATGAACAATTTTGCCCACGGCTCTCACCAAGCCACTTTTCATTCCTCGCAAATGATTGGCATTGATTTCCAAACCTACAGGAACTTCTTTTGTGATATCAATCAACAAAGTGGAACCCATAGATCCAATACTTTCAATCAACGCTGCACTCGCACCGCCGTGCAAAAGACCCATCGGTTGATGCGTTTTCTCGTTCACCGGCATGGTGGCCACAATGTAATCCTCGCCAATTTCAACACAACGTATGCCCAACAACTCCATCATGGTGTTTTTGAACATCGCCTCTACTTGGGCAATTGGAACTTGCTTTAGTTTCATGACCGTAAAATTAATGAAAAGGTCTGTTTAATGGTTAAAACAGTTGAAGAGGTTTTGTTGTTTTGTGAATTTGCATTTTTGTTGGGTAAAAAAGAGGTTGTTATACAAAAGGGTTCTTGACAAAAAACCGACCTCGTTCGTAAATTTGGGAATTCCCAAATTCCCAAATTCCCAAATTTTAAATAAAAATTTGAGAATTTATTTTGATAAAAATTATCTTTTTCACTATCTTAAGTAGTAATTATACAATTACTTACTACTAAATCAATATTTATGCCTGCTTCTAAAAAGAGTTTTTTTACACCCGAAGAAAACCAAATTGCTTTGTATGGTCGAGCACATGCACATCCGGCTCGAGTTCGAATTTTAACCGTATTAGACGAAAAAGGATACGTCCGGAATTGTGAATTGTCAAAAATTCTAAACTTAAGTAAATCAACCGTTCATGATCATTTGAAAAAATTAGAAGTTGCTCAATTGATTCGAACAGAATTTTTCATGAACAGTTTTTTTATTTATCGAAATGAAAATGTTTACGACGATTTTTTTGAGAATTTATAATTTTAAGAGCTTATATTTCAGATTTATAACCTAAAATACAAACACCTCGTTCGTAAATTTGGGAATTCCCGAATTCGGGAATTCCCAAATTTTACATGGAATTTTCAATTGACTTATTTTTAATTTTTTCTAAAGAAATAATCCATTTAAACCCCAAACCGATCCCCCAACCTTTTCAACCATCCACTCTTCAAATTATCCAATCAACATCAACAAATCATCCCTCAACTCTCTTTATCTTTACCCCATGTTTCAAGCCAATTTTGATTTAAAACCCTACAATACCTTCGGTATTTCTGCGCAATGTCTGTTTTTTGGGACATTTTCCACTCTTGCCGAATTGAAAACTGCCTTGGCAGAAGTAAAACGATTGGAATTGCCTTTGATGATTTTGGGTGGTGGAAGCAACATTTTGTTGACCCAAGATTTCGACGGAATCGTTTTACGCAATGAAATCAAAGGATTTGAAATCTTGCACGAAGCAGGAAACGAGGTGATCGTTCGCGCTGGTGCTGGAGAGGTTTGGCATGAATTTGTGATGAAATGTTTGGACAATAATTTAGCCGGAATCGAGAATTTATCCTTAATCCCAGGCAGTGTGGGCGCTAGTCCGATGCAGAACATTGGTGCGTACGGCGTGGAAATAAAAGATGTGTTTTTTCAATTGGAAGCGTTGCACATAGAATCAGAAGAACTTCATTATTTTAGCGGTGCTGTATGTGAATTCGGTTACAGAGAAAGCGTTTTCAAACGAAAATTGAAAAATCAATACATAATTACAAACGTAGAATTCCGATTGCATAGAGAAGCAAACGTAAATACATCGTATGGTGCCATCAACGATGAATTACTTGCCCAAGGAATTGAAAACCCAACGATTCGCGATGTGAGCAATGCCGTGATTGCGATTCGTCAATCCAAATTACCCGACCCGAAAGTAATTGGCAACGCAGGAAGCTTCTTCAAAAATCCGGTGGTCGAAAAATCTGTCGTGGAGAAACTATTGGAAACCTATCCAAACATGCCAAATTACCCAGATCGTCTGGATCCAACGCTCGTTAAATTAGCCGCGGGTTGGTTGATCGAAAAAGCGGGATTCAAAGGCATGCGGATTGAAAATTATGGCGTACACGCCAAACAAGCATTGGTTCTTGTCAATTACGGCGGTAGCGAAGGAAAAGACATTTATGCGCTTTCAACCAAAATTTTGGCGACCATCAAGGAAACATTTGGTGTGGATTTGGAACGGGAAGTGAATATTATCTAGAACATGGAGTCTGGAACATGGAACGGTAACTGAAGTTACCTGCTGGATTTTTATAAATAGCTCCAATAAATTCATGGTATGTAATTTAGTCCATACTCCAGCAACGAAGTGGTCCCTACTCCATCAGTTCGCCACATCGGACGGTCAAACTACCATTCTTCCTCCGTTCCGGAAAATTTATTGTCTTCTTCGATTAGTTTTTTCCAATCGTACGTTGGGTCTTCGGCATCGAAAATAATGGCTTTGTATTCTTTGGGGTCAATTTCATGACGGGTAATGGTTTCGCCTGTGTATTCTTCGATTAATTCCAAGAATTCGGTTTCAATTTTTACATCACAAAAAGACAAGGCTTGTCCGCGATTGGTTCCACGACCACAGCGTCCACAGCGGTGAACGTAGTTTTCAGGTTCTTCGGGTAAATCGTAGTTAATGACATATTTTACCGAAGGAATATCGATTCCTCTTGCCGCAACATCCGTCGTCACCAAAATGCGAAATTCGCCTTTTCGGAATTTATCCAACGTTTGAAAACGATCTTTTTGCTCCATTCCTCCGTGAAAGAAAAAGGATTCCATTCCGGCTCTTGCCAACGCTGCCACCACCCGTTCTGCCCGAACTTTCGTACGTACAAAAACGATGAACATATCCTCTTCATATTCGCGCAACACGTTTTCCAAAAAGAAACGCTTGTCGTCCATGTTCACAAATGCCACGGCGTGATCTACATTTTTGGCAACTGGATTTTTCGGAGAAATTTGAATTCTTATAGCATCTCGAACAACTGAATAGGCCAAGGATTTGATTTTCTTGTCTATCGTCGCGGTAAAAAATAACGTTTGTCGTTTCTTCGGGATTTTCAACACAATGTCTTGAATGTCTTTCAAAAATCCCATGTCCAACATCAAATCGGCTTCATCGAGAATCAAATGTTCAACACGAGAAACATCGATGTAACCTTGCGAAATCAAATCAAACATTCGACCAGGCGTAGCGACCAAAACATCCACTTTTTTGGACAAACGTTGAATTTGTTGTTCTTGCTCTACTCCACCGTACAAACCAAAAGATTTCACCGTGGTTTCTTTTCCCATTTCCTGAAAAACAGTATTGATTTGCTGAGCCAATTCACGGGTAGGCACCATGACCAAGCAACGAATTCCATCGTAATTCTTCCGTTTTTTTCGTTCCAACTTATCCAAAATTGGAATTACAAACGCCGCAGTTTTACCCGTTCCGGTTTGTGCAATCGCCATCACATCTTCGCCATCTAAAACATGGGGAATGGTTTTGAATTGAATGTCGGTCGGTTTGTTGAACTTCATTCGCTCCAATTGTGATTTGATGGAGTTGGCTATGGGATAATCGTTGAACTTCATATCGGAAAGTTACTATAAAAAAAATGTCGGGATGAATTCACTCCGTCCCGACATCTTCCTTTTTTGTTTTAATTATTTTTCTTCTGGAGCTGGAACCAAGATACGGCCACAGTGCTCACAAACGATTACTTTTCTTTTTGTCGCGATATCCAATTGACGTTGAGGCGGGATTTTATTGAAACATCCACCACAAGCATCACGTTCAACGCTAACAACTGCCAAACCGTTTTTCGAGTTTCCTCTCAAACGCTCATAAGCTGTGATCAAACGCGCATCAATTTTCGCTTTCGCTGCATCTGATTCTTTTTGCAATTTGTCTTCATCTTTTTGCGTTTCAGCAACGATTTCGTCCAATTCTGCTTTTTTCGTTTTCAAATCCGTTTTACGGAATTCCATTCTTTCCAACGCTTCATCCAAAACCTCTTTTTTCGAAGAAATTCTAATTTTCGCTTCTTTGGATTTTTTATCGTGTAATTTGATTTCTAATTCTTGAAATTCAATTTCTTTCGCCAAAGATTCAAATTCACGGTTATTTCGAACCTTATCTTGTTGTTCTTTGTACTTAGAAATCGCAAACTCAGCATCTTTTACCGCATTTTTACGATCTGTAACTTCTGTTTCGATCTCTTTGATCTCCTCTTGCATGTTGGAGATACGTGTACCCAATCCCTCCAATTCGTCTTCTAAATCTTGAACCTCCAATGGCAATTCACCACGGATCGTTCTGATTCTATCAATTTCAGAATCAATTAATTGCAATTGAAGAAGAGCGTCCATTTTGCTCTCTATTGTCATTTCTTTTTTCGTCGCTGTTGCAGCCATTTGTCAAAAGTATTTGATCGGATTCGTATTTATTCCTGTTAAATGAACCGCAAATTTAGGCATTTTTTTCGTCAATAATTCACCTAAAACATTTGTTGTGAATTGTTCACTCTCAAAATGGCCGATATCTGCGATAATTATTTCGTTTTCGGCATCAAAAAATTCATGGTATTTGAAATCGCCCGTGATAAAAATATCGGCGCCTTGACGCTTCGCTTCTTTCAGTAAAAAAGAACCTGAACCACCGCACAAAGCTACTGTTTTTATTGGCTTTCCGGCCAATTCCGTATGTCGAATCACGCCACAAGTGAAGGTTTCTTTCAGCATGGACAAAAATTCTTTTTCATCCATCGGATTTTCCAATTCACCAATGCGTCCAGCGCCTTCGTCTTGGTTGGAATTGGCAATGGAAAATATTTCATACGCCACCTCTTCATAGGGATGTGCTTTTTTCAAAGCGGCAATCACTTGGTATTGCAAATGAACTGGTAAAATTACCTCTACTTTCCATTCTGGGTCTCTGCTCAAAAGGTGTTTTTCTCCACTGGCAGGATTGGCGTACTCATTGGGCAAAAAGGTTCCCCAACCTTCGGAACTATAACTGCATTCCGAATAATTTCCAATATTTCCAGCTCCGGCTTCGTGCATTGCTTTTAGAACCGTTTCTTTATTTTCCGCGGGAACGTAGGTACTCAACTTCATCAATTTGCCTTGCACGGGTGCCAAAATTTTTGAGTTTTTCAAATTCAATCGTTTGGCTATTTCAAAATTTACACCGTATTGGTAATTGTCAAGATTGGTATGAATGGCGTACAAAGCAATGTTGTTTTGAATCGCTTTTATCACGGTTCTTTCCACATAATTTTTACCGTTCAATTTTTTCAATCCACTAAAAACAATCGGATGATGGGAAATGATGAGATTGCAATTTTTATCAATGGCTTCTTGAACGGTCGCTTCAATACAATCCAACGATATCAAAACACCGGTTACCTCATCGTTCGGCGAACCGACCAACAATCCTGAATTGTCATAATTCTCTTGGCTTGTAAGCGGCGCTAATTCTTCTAGATAATCGGTGATTTCTTTTATTTTCATTGTTTACAATTGGTAAGTAAGTCCTACATTAAAACCGATTGTGTAGGCTTTGTGCACAAAAGGACTTGTTTTACTATAGGAACTTGACAATTGATACCGCACCTCTGGCGACAAATAAATCGACCAAAATTGACTGTATTTCAATTGCACACCTGCATTGAACAAAGCGCTTACGGTAACAGGGTTAAAACTCGGATCCGTTCCTTTCAGCTTAACAGTATAGGAACTTTTTACTTGATCTGGGTTGGTCCAATTTTGTTCTTGTGTATATTTTAATGTCATCTGAGGCATGAAACCCGCACCGACGAAAAACTGAATGTCTTTCCCGTAGGTAAAATTCAGTACGATTGGCATGGAAACATATCGATACGTACTTACATAGTTAAAAGAAGTATCTGTGCCTACAAAAGCATATTTTTCGCCGTTTTTAACAAAACCCAATCCAGCTGATAATTGAAGATGCTCGCTCAATTTATTCCGAAAGCCCAGACCGAACGACCAAAAGTTGGCATTTTTCTCGTCTACACGTTTCCCCAATTCACCAGCAAAAAGTCCTGGATTGGGCGATAATGTACGGTAACTATTCGACCAGTTGGTATTGAAATAAAGTTGCGTTTGATTGTCCACTTCTCGTGTACTTTCCTTCCCAGCTTTTTTTATCATCGGATCCTCTTCCTTTTTGGTTTCTTCTTTTTTAGGTTCTCCACCTCCAACAATTTGAGAGAATAGTATCGGACTTGTTAATAAAGCCCAAAGAGCCACAAGGTATTTAGCTTTTTCCATTAATTTTAGGCTTGATATTTGTGTTGTAATAAAACAAATATCGCAAATTTGTACTACAACTGAAACGTAAGTTATGGAAAAGAAAAAAAAAAGCTGGTTAAAGAAAATTTTTATCGGTTCTGGAATCACTCTCTTAATTGTCATAGGAGCAATGATTGCTATTCCGTTTTTCTTCAAAGACAAGTTGAAAGACATGGTGATTGACGAAGCAAACAAATCGTTGACAGCAACGGTGTCTTTGGGAGATTTTGATTTAACTTGGTTCAGTACTTTTCCCAATTTAACGGTTCAATTGATCGACACGAAAATTGTCGGTAAAGGCGCGTTTGAGGGTGTTGAGTTGATCCATGCGAAAAACATCAAAGCACAAGTCAAATTGTGGGATGTGATTTCCGGTGACCAAATCTCGATTCAAAATATCGCTTTGGTAGAACCAAAAATTGACGTGCGCATCTTGAAAGATGGTACGGCAAATTATGACATTACCATTCCAGATTCTTTGCAAACGCCAGAACAAGCGGAAGAACCATCCAATTTCAAGATGAGTTTGCAGAAATATTCCATCGAAGGTGGCGAAATACGTTACGATGACCGTGAAGGCGATATGTTTGCAGAAATCATCAACTTAAATCACGAAGGAAAAGGAGATTTAACAGCGGATATCATTGATTTTCAAACGAAAACTACGATGGATGAATTGACTTATTCCATGAGTGGCATTCCCTATTTGACCAAAGTGAAAACGGATGCTGAAATCAATTTATTGATGGAATTCACGGAAAAAACATCCAAATTCAGCTTAAAAGAAAACACCATCAACCTCAACAATTTGAAATTTGCCATCAACGGATTCTACGAAATGTTGGAAGGATATGACAACATGGACTTGACGCTGGATGCTTCCAAAGCTACGTTCAAAGATTTTCTTTCTTTGATTCCTACTTTCTATCAGTCCGGTTATGAAAGTATGGTGACAAAAGGCAATTTGGCCTTGAGCGGTTTTGTGAAAGGAAAAATGGACGATGTAAATATGCCTGGTTGGGATTTCAATTTAGCCGTGGACAACGCTCAAATTAAATACCCAGATGTTCCTGGTTCCATCAACAACATTGCTTTGAAAGCAGGTTCTAAATTTGTAGGCGGTCCAAACATGGATTTGATGACCTTAGACGTTCCTAAATTCCATGCGGATTTTGTAGGCAATGTGATTGATGCTACCTTAAAAATGCGCAATCCAATGACCGACCCGTTGATTGATTCCAAAATTTTAGCGAAAGTTGATTTGTCTACTTTGGGCAAAGTAATGCCATTGGCAGAAGGTGAAAGTTACAATGGAAAATTAGATGCTGACGTAACGTTAAACGGAAGAATGAGTGCCATTGAAACGGAAAATTACGAAGCATTCAACGCTTTGGGAACGGTTCAATTATCAAATATGCGCTACAAATCTGCCGATATAGCAGAAGCAGTTGACATTAAAACCATGTTGCTTCGTTTTTCACCTCAAAATTTGGCTCTTGAAAGTTTGGATGCTAAAATGGGAGCTTCTGACTTCCAAATGAAAGGTACAATCGATAATTATTTGGGGTATGTATTCCGAGATGAATTGTTAAAGGGAAAATTTGCCTTCAATTCTACAAATTTGGATCTGGACCAATTAATGGGGCCAACGACTGAAGTTCCAGCAACAGAAACAACGCCAGCGACTACTGAAACAACAGAACCGTTGTTGATTCCGGGCAATATTGATTTTGACTTGATGACCAATATCACCAATTTGAAATACGATGGCATGAACATTAAAAATGTCAACGGAGGCGTTCGTGTGAAAGAAGAAGTTGCTTATTTGGACAATTTGACCATGAATACCATGGGCGGAACGGTTGGTTTGAAAGGAAACTACAACACAACGAATCCGAATCAACCCAAATTGGATTTTGCCTATGATTTGCAAAATATCGATATCCAAGAATTGGCCTCCAATTTCGTCTCTATCGAAAAATTGGCGCCGATTGCGAAATATGCGAAAGGTAATTTTAGTTCGAAATTCAACATGACAACCTTGTTACAGCCTTCCTTGGAACCGGTCTACAATTCCTTGACAGGCGCGGGTGATTTCTTTACAAAATCCATTACAGTTTCAGGTTTCAAACCGTTGGAGAAAATTGGAGATGTATTAAAAATGAACAGCTTGAATTCTCAAACTATCAAAGATTTGAAAACCTATTTCAAATTCAAGGATGGAAAATTGAATTTGACACCTTTCGATGTGAAATTGGGTAAAATTGCCACGAATATTTCGGGTAGTTCTTCCTTCGAACAAGATATCGATTACGATTTATTGATGAACGTGCCGAAAGATCAAATTCCAGGCAGCATGATTAAAGCAGCGGAAGAAGGCATTGCAAAATTGAACTCTCTGGCGCCAAAATTGAATCTAGCAAGTTTGCCGGACGTCATTCCTGTAAAAGTGCGCGTAATCGGCAAAATGACCGACCCGAAAGTAACCACCGATTTCAAAGAAGCCTTGATGAAAGCCTCTGGAAGCGTTAAAGACAATTTGATTAACAAAGGTAAAGATTTGGTGAATCAAGCAAAAGACTCCGTGAAAACAGTGGTGACCAACAAAGTAAATGAAGTTCGAGAAGACTTGAATGCGAAGAAAAAAGCTATAATAGACGATGCAAAGGTTCAGGCGGATAAAATACGAGCAGAGGGTAAAAAACAAGCGGATGCAGCGCGTGCTTCTTCAAATGCTGAAATCGATAAGTTAATGGCGGAAGCGGGTTCAAACCCAATCAAGAAAAAAGCAGCTGAATTGGCGGGAAATAAATTGAAAAAAGAAGCCGACCAAAAAGCTGGAGCTATAGAAACCGCCGCGAACAAAAAAGCCGATGATTTAATGGCCACTGCACAAGCAAAAGCAGATGCGATTAAATAATTTTTCGTCAGACAGTAAACCTTGAAGTAAAATGATATTGGGTTTGGCCTTCCCCCTTGCAATTATTTTTCCAGCCATTGGCTTGGGTGGATTGAATTATTGGTATTGGAGCAAACAGGGGTATAAATCTTGGTCGTTCTTTGTTTTGGGTACGATTGGGATTTACGGTTTGCTTTATCAGATTGTTAAACCTTTTGTGTGAAAATAGTATGTTATTAGCGATTCAGGTTCTTAGAAGACTTTTCGTTTTTAATTTATTTCGCTATGCGTTTTTCGCGGTTCTAGGTTATTTCATTTGGTACATCCTTTTTAAAAAGAAATGGCAATTCAAAAAAATCCAATCGGTATTTCCCAAAGGCTCTGATTACCGAAGAGAAATTGGGTATTCTTTGGTAACCGTAATTCTCTTCTCAATCATTGGTTATGCAGTTGTCTCGGAACCCATTTCTAATTTCACGCTCCGTTACACTGAATTTTCAGACAGAACTGTCGGGTATTGGTGGTTGAGTATCCTGCTCATGATTCTGTTGCACGACACCTATTTTTATTGGGCCCACCGCTTGATGCACCACAAAAAAATATTCAATCTTTTCCATTTGGTGCATCATCGATCTTTGAATCCATCGCCTTGGGCGGCTTATGCTTTTCATCCTTTGGAAGGAATTATCGAAGCGGGCGTAATTTTCCCGATCGTATTCCTTATTCCCCATCATGTGTCGGCGATTATTGTCTTTTTGTTTTTCATGATAATTTACAACGTATACGGTCATTTAGGATATGAACTTTACCCCAAAGGATTCAACAAAAACTTCATTGGAAAATGGTTGAATACTTCCGTCAATCACAATCAACACCATGAAAAAATAACCGGGAATTATGGGCTCTATTTTTTATTCTGGGACCGATGGATGGGAACGATGCGCGATGACTATGATCAAAAATTTGAAGAAATCGATGCAAAGAGATTCAAGCATTTGAAAAACTAATTGAAACGTTTTCCCATTTCTAAAACACCACAACTTTCATTTTTTGTATTTTCGCTAAAACATATCCCGTGAAAACCATCGGACATCATTTCAATGCTTTGCAATGGACCTTCTTACAGTTCACCAAAGGGAAATATTTGGTCTATTTTATCCCTGGGATTTTGTTTGCACTTTTGTTTTGGTGGCTGCAAGATTGGAGTCAAGGTTTGATTTCAACCGACAATGTTGCTGCCAACGACCACTGGTATTCCAATTTTTGGGCAAAGGCAATTAGCCAAACAGGTCATTTTTTGTTCTTCTTTTTCCATCAACTCGCTATCTTTTTTATTCTAACCCTATTTTCTCCTATCAATACTTTTCTTTCTGAATCTGTTGACAAACAATTGACTGGCGAAACAGTGGGATTTGACTTGATTCGTTTTGTCAATGAACTCATCCGAATGGTTTTTATTGTTACGCTAGCCATTGCAATGGAGTGGCTGCTCATGGGAGTTTGGTCCTTTTTCGCTTGGCTTTTTGGCCTTCAATTTCTCACACCTTTTGTCTTCTTCATGACCGCCGCCTTCTTTTATGGTTTTTCGTTTTACGATTATAGTCTAGAACGGCATGAAATAAGTGTCCTGGGAAGTTTTCGTTTTGCCAAAAAATATGCAATCCCCACCTTGGTGACGGGAATTTTCTTTTCGATTATTTTACTCATCCCTGTGATTGGCCTCGCCATCGCTCCGGTCATAATAACCATTGCTTCCACCCATGTTTTTCTTAAAATGATGGGTAAACTTGACATTCAAACCCAAACAAACGAATGAAACTTTTTACAGATTTCAAACCAACAACAACTGAAGAATGGCGCGCAGCTGTTGAAAAAGAATTAAAAGGTCTTCCTTTTGAAACGACTTTGGTAAGTTCCGATACCGTTGAAGAAATTGATTTTTCAAAATTCGCCGATACCCGAAAAGAATCCAAAGAGTCGTTGACTTTTTTACGCGCTTCCAAATCTGCGAACAACGACTGGTTTATTGGTAAATCAATTGACATTAAGGACGAGAAAATTGCCAACCACGAAGCCTTGACCGCATTGAATCAAGGCGCCAACTCGATTACCTTTGTTTTGCAAAAGAAAAATGTGCTTTGGGAAGCCTTGTTCCACGAAATTGGTATGGATTTCATTGAAGTTCAATTTAAAACCCTGGACCAAGAACAAACGGATGCACTTTCCACCGTTTTTCCTAGCTTTTCCAAAAAACCGTTGATTTTACTCAATGATTGGCTAGAAAACAAAGCCATAAACGGAAACTTATCGTTTGTCCATTATTCGATAAACAGTTTTGGTATTCATCAAGTTGGTGCCAACGCAACCCAAGAAATTGCTTTTGCTTTGTCGGCTGGTCATGTGTGTTTGCATCAATTGCTCGAAACCGGGTTCTCAATTGACCAAGCTTCCGCTATGCTCCGTTTCGAAATGGGAATCGGCGCCAATTATTTTGTGGAGGCCAGCAAATTTAGAGTTTTCCGAAAATTATGGGCAAACATCGTTGCTGCCTATGAACCAAAAGAAAACTGTTCGCATTCTTGCTTTATTTATGCCAAAACGGGATTTGTTAACAAATCATTGAAGGATCCGTATACCAATTTATTGCGTCAAACTACCGAAGTCCTATCCGCTGTTTTAGGCGGTGCAAATGAAATTCAAGTGCAGGCTTATGATAAATTCGCTAAAGGCGCTGACAGAGTCTTGAGCGAGCGAATGGCGTTGAATATTTCCAATCTTTTGAAAGAAGAAAGTTATATGGACCGTGTAATCGATCCATTGGGTGGCAGTTACAACCTCGAAGATTTGTCTAATACTTTGGAATCAAATGCATGGCAACTATTTCAGGCCATTGAGAAACTAGGTGGGATTCCCAACAAAGAAGCCAGTGAAAGCCTGCGAAAAGAAATTACCAATACAGCAAATAAACGAATAGAACGGATTCAAAACGGCGAACAAATCTTGATTGGTATCAACAAATTCCCCAATCCAGATGAACAACCGGTAGAATGGATGGAAGTTCCCTCCTACTTTGGTTTACCTGCCCTAATCCTTGAAAAAAACTAACACATGGAAAAGATCAATTTTCAAAATAGTGTTCCGAAAGAAATCGAAATCATGAACGCGAAAAGCGCCCCTGATTTTGAAACAGCAGAAAAAATTCACTTGAAAAATTTCTACTCTTCAAAGGATTCCAATGAATTGGAACATGTTCAATTTGGAGCTGGAATTGCCCCGTTCATGCGTGGACCCTACGCTTCCATGTACGCTATTCGCCCTTGGACCATTCGTCAATATGCAGGATTTTCAACTGCGGAAGAATCGAACGCCTTTTACCGTAAAAATTTAGCTGCGGGTCAAAAGGGTCTTTCTGTTGCATTTGATTTGGCTACGCACAGAGGCTATGATTCAGACCATGAACGTGTGCAAGGCGATGTGGGAAAAGCGGGTGTTGCCATTGACAGCATTGAAGACATGAAAATTCTTTTCGATCAAATTCCGCTGGATGAAATGTCCGTTTCCATGACAATGAATGGTGCGGTGATACCAATTATGGCTTTTTATATTGTCGCTGCAGAGGAACAAGGCGTTGACCAAAGTAAATTATCCGGTACAATTCAAAACGATATTTTAAAAGAATTCATGGTGCGCAACACCTACATTTATCCACCTGCGCCTTCCATGAAAATCATTGCTGATATATTTGATTATACAGCTAAAAACATGCCTAAGTTCAATTCCATTTCTATTTCGGGTTATCACATGCAAGAAGCTGGAGCAACAGCTGCAATTGAACTAGCGTATACATTAGCGGATGGATTGGAATACCTGCGAGCAGGAATCAAGGCCGGTATGGCGATTGATGAATTTGCTCCTCGATTGAGTTTTTTCTGGGCGATTGGCATGAATCACCACATGGAAATTGCCAAAATGCGGGCTGGACGATTGCTTTGGTCAAAATTGGTCAAACAATTTGCGCCGAAAAATGACAAATCCATGGCTTTGCGCACGCATTGTCAAACTTCTGGTTGGTCTTTGACCGAACAAGATCCCTTCAACAATGTCGCTCGAACTTGCGTAGAAGCTTTAGCGGCAGCGCTCGGTGGAACTCAATCCTTGCACACGAATGCCTTGGATGAAGCGATTGCTTTGCCGACGGATTTCTCCGCAAGAATTGCCCGCAACACGCAAATCTATTTGCAACAAGAAACAGGCATTACGAATTTTATTGATCCTTACGGCGGCAGTTTTTACGTGGAAACGTTAACGGCTCAATTGGTGGAAGAAGCATGGAACCTAATTCAAGAGGTAGAAGAATTGGGCGGTATGGCAAAAGCCATCGAATCGGGGGTTCCCAAAATGAGAATTGAAGAAGCAGCTGCTCGAAAGCAAGCTCGAATTGATGCCGGAAAAGATATTATCGTTGGTGTAAACCGATTTGAATTAGCGGAAGAATCCGAAATGGAAATTCGAGACGTTGACAATACAGCGGTGCGAGATTCTCAAATTGATCGTTTGCAAAAAATGCGCGCCAACCGCCATGAAGCCGAAACACAAGCCGCTTTGCTTCAATTGGAAGAAGCTGCGGCCAACGGAACCGGCAATTTATTGGCACTAGCCGTTGAATGCGCACGTAAACGTGCTTCTTTGGGCGAAATCACTTCGGCCATGGAGAAAACATTTGGTCGTTACCAAGCTACAATTCGTTCCATAAGTGGCATCTATTCATCCGAAGCTATGAAAGACAAAGATTTTGAAAAAGCACGCGAATTAGCAGAGAAATTCAGTCAATTGGAAGGTCGTCGACCTAGAATTATGGTCGCCAAAATGGGACAAGACGGACACGATCGTGGTGCAAAAGTAATATCAACCAGTTTTGCTGATATTGGTTTTGATGTGGACATTGGGCCACTTTTCCAAACGCCAAAAGAAGCGGCCAAACAGGCCACAGAAAATGATGTGCACATTTTGGGTGTATCTTCTTTAGCCGCAGGTCACAAAACATTGGTTCCACAAGTAATTGCGGAATTGAAAGCCTTGGGTCGGGAAGATATTATGGTGATAGCCGGTGGAGTAATTCCAAAGCAAGACTATGATTTTCTCTTTGAAGCGGGCGTTTTTGGTGTATTTGGACCCGGTACGAAAATTTCAAAAGCCGCGATCGAAATTTTAGAATTATTGATTGAAAGTGTATCTTAAAGAAAGGTGACTTGTATCTCTCACTTTATATACATATTTTTGAAAAATAGAGTTTCGGCACGAAGTTTGAATTTGTGCTGGTAACGAATTAAATAAAAAAAGTATGAAATTATTTATTGCCACAGTAGTTGGATTATTTTTCGGATTTGCCGCGCAAGCGCAATCGCCTGATTTTGATGATTTAAAGATATTGTATGCCGATGCTAATTATGAAAAATTAGTGAGCCAATGTGAAAAGTACGCAGACAAAGACAATACAAAAAAAGATCCTTGGGTGTACTTGTGGATGGCAAAAGGATACTACAAAATTTCAGTTTCAGGAGAAGGTGGAGACGATTTTAAAAATGCTTTCAAAGATGCCATCGGTGCCTTAGGGAAAATGATGAAATACGATGCTGACGGCTCCTGCGCAACAGAAAATGACGAATTCATCGTGAAATTCACGAATGCATGTGTCGAACGAATCATGAATGACGTAGGTGCTGAAGACTACCGAAAAGCATATGGCTGGAACATCAAATACATGAAAATTAGTAAAAATGTAGTCGGTGCTCAGTTCATGGAAGGTGCTTGTAAATTTAGAAATGCCGACAAAGGTGGGGCAAATGCCGCATGGAAACTGGCTGAAGCTTCCTTGTCAGATGTAAAAAGTATTGAGGACTGGACGGCTGCCGATGTTTTACTAATGAAAATGGGCATTATTCAAACGGCTGAATGTTACGTTAGTGCTCGTCAATTGGACAAAGCAAAATCTTTGCTCAACAAAGCGGCCCCTTGGTTTGAAAATGACGAGGAATTCAAAGCAGAATATGAAAAAGTGGTGAATTAATCGTTCAACTATCCTATTAGAACCCCGTTTACTTTATTGTAAATGGGGTTTTTTATGTAATTAAAATCAAATAGAGTCGGCTATTCTGTCGATTACCATGTGTAAAATTCGCTTGTTACCTTCTTTGCTATTTTGCAAATAGAATTTCATCTCTTCTCGCGTGAAATGCCCGATGATCATGCCTATAAACATACCTTTTAACTGAGCTTGATTCATGAAAACTTTTAATCGATCTCTAAAAGCAAATCTTCTTTCTCTGTATTTGAGGATGGAGTCGACATTGGGTTGCAACAACAATACATCCAACAGCACATTGTGTTGCATTTTTAGAATCGGTCGCAACGTTTTGTTTTGAAACGTTTCCATTTCTGTATCCAATTGATTTTGCTCAAGCGGAATAATTGGGCGCATGTCCAACAAGATAAGCTCCTCGCGTGCAGTATTGTATTTTTCCATAGTTAAAAACGATAAAAAACCCATGCAGTAAAACTCCTGAAAGCTTCAGAAAACAGGATTCGGTTTGCCGAAAATCTTTGTAATCCACTGAAAGGAAATCCTTTGCGACGAATCGCTTGCGGCCCGCCATTGATTTTCTGAGACGCCCCTTATTGTCAAATTGTTAAGCTTCAAAATAAGCTGCATGGGCATTCGTAAAAACGAACTTCGATGAACAACACCCGTAGTGCGAAATCGATAGGTAAAGGTCGGAAAATAGTTTGAGAATTCAATTGTTTCAATAAAAAAAAGCCCTTTCAAAATGAATTTGAAAGAGCATTTTTTTATTGATTTTTTTGACGATTATAGTTTCTCTACCGCCGCAATTTTTTCTTTGATCCGTTTTTGTGCTGCTTCTACGTCTTCAAATTTATCCGAAGCTTCTCCTAACTTATTGGAAGTTTTATCAATTTTAGATCTTTTCTCTACAATTTTTTGTCGGCTATTCTGAATATCTCCATCCAAACTCACCAATTTGGTTTGATACTTTTGAATTTGCTCTTGGTATTTCATTTTTTGTTTTTCCGCCTTATTGATCGCTGCTTCTTCTTTCGCAATGGCTTTTTCCGTTTTTGCTTTGTCTTCTGCCAAGCCACTTACTTCTTTGCCTTGAGATTTTACTTCTTTACTTTGATCGGCTAATTCTTCATTGAATACACCAATGTAATAGGTTTTGGCAAATTCTTTCAGCACCACCTTCATGTTGGCGCTTTCAGCAGGATACTCCTTGGCATTCACCAAAGTGTCTACTCCTAAAAACACCCACAAGCGAATGTGAGTTCCCGATGCATCTTTTACAGCCTCGGATTCCAATCCAAATGATTGATTGGACCAACTATTGTTCATCAATTCTTCGCCACTCGTTTTACCATTTTTGCTTTTTACTTTAAAACCATATTTCGTTTCAAGAAACTTCGACCAAGCATTGTTCACCTCCTTTTCACTTCCTTGCAAAACGACGTCAAAACCATTGTGATCTGTACCATCAAGCGCATATTTTGCTTCTGTAACGATTATACTCGTTGGTACCAATATTTCCTGCGCAAAGGTTCCTGTTGTTAATAGCATACAGGCAATTGTAATTATTCTTTTCATTTTTATCATTTTTCTATTTTTCTTCGTTTGATGGATTCAATAGCGTTTTCATCTTTTCCTTAAGATCCGTAATTTCTTTGTCTTTCGCCTTGAATTTTCGATAGTCGAACAAAGAAGCGAGTGCAAAACCGATTGCCAAACAGGCCAAAATCAAGACGGTTAAAGGCATATTTACCTTGAAAAAAATTAATACCACTTCAGTGGATTGCCAATTTCGAACGGCAAAAATTAAGGCGAATAGGCCCAAAACAATCTTTAAGACCAACTTCGTTTTTTGACCGGAAGTTAAATCAGTCCAATATTCTTTCATAAATACAGTTTAGAATCCTATGAAAATAAGCATTTCGTTCAAAACGATTTCAATTTCCTTTGGCTTTTAAGAAGAAAATAACAATAATGCGAAAAGTCATTTGTCTACGACGACATAACGTAACACTTTACCATTCTCCCCTTTATTACTTTTTATCAGGTAAATTCCAGCCGATAGATCCGGTAATTCATAGTAGCCCACATCAGGCATTGGCTGTTCCAAAATTAAAAGTCCTTTTTCATCGTACAGCGAAAAAAGAGTTCCAATTGGCGCCACCAAAACCGACTTTCCCACAGAAGGATTTGGATAAAGCGCCAGCTGGTCCGCTGATTTCATTTCAACCAAATAAAGATCTACTACGCGTGCAAAATTTTCTGTCAAACCAGTGGTTAAATAGATGGAATTGCCAATGGTAAAGGAGCTCATCCCTCGAATACCTCCATTTGGAAAATCAGGAAAACTGGACCATTCGCCGTTTCGGTTAATTTGATAAAAATCTTTGTAAAATTCACCGTTGCTTTTCCATCCGGAACCAACAATTCCAACAAACTGAGCCCCTTGCGCCACAGCGTAGGCTCGCTCCACTCCGGGGAAATCATTAATTCGTGTCCACGTGTCGGTCATTACATGGTATTCGTAAAAATCGTTGTTGTACTGATCAGGAGAACCCGAAATTCCCGTTCCGGCGAAACATTTTTCAGCGAGCGACAAACCAACCACCTCGCGTCTTTCTCCACCTGGGAAAGAAGCAATTTGACTCCAGCTATCCTTCAGAGGATTGTACTTCCAGCAATCATCGAACGACTTATTTTGATTGTATCCCGTACCCAAAATGCCACAATCCAAGAGGGAGAATGTGAAAAATGCCCGTCGTTCTTCGCCTGGAAAGTCTTGTTTTTGAGTCCAATGGTCTGTTTGCGGGTCATATTCCCAAACATCTTGTAGAGTTTGATTGGAAAAAGATACTCCACAGCATAAATAAGCTTTGCCGTGCACAACAAATTGCCCTGCATATTGACGTTCAATTCCAGGAAATGGCGCCTTTTTTACCCAGGTATTTTGACTGGGGTCGAATTGCAACAATTCACTTGTTCCTGCTGCTCCCCCCATGTTTCCGGTTATCAAATAGCCGTATTTTCCAATTGAAAAGGCTACGCCATCGTCGCGACCATCGACACCGAAAGGCGCCAATTGTTGAAAGGACTGACCCAATGCAAAATTTGAAAGAAAAAGCAAGATGAATATAATTTTCAGCATGCTAATTAAACGCCCTTTTTTACATATTATTATTGACTTCCTTTCGGCGGTAAAATGTCTTGAATAAACGTTTTAATGTGCAAATCTCTTTGTGGAAATGGAATCGAAATGCCTTCTTTTCTCAATTTGGCATGAATGGCTCTTCTCAGATCTGATTTAAGATTTTCAACCGTAAACGGATCTTTCGTCCAGAAAATAAGCTGAAAATCCAAGGAGGAATCGCCGAAATTGGTAAAACGAACAAACGAGTTCGGTGATTTTTCTATGTGTTCATTCTGGTCCATTACTTCTTGCAAACAAGAAATAACGAACTCCACATCGGATTCATACGCCACACCAATATCAACTGTGAAACGAACGCTTTCGGCATTGTGACTCCAATTGATTACCTTCTCCACAATGAATTTACTATTGGGAATAATCATGACTACATTTTCTCGTGTTAGAATTTCAGAGCTACGCAAATTGATTTCATGCACTTTTCCAATCACACCATCAGCTTCAATGACATCACCTATTTTTATGGTTCCTTCAAAGAGTAAAAAGAATCCCGAAACGATATCTGAAAAGATGGGTTGTAATCCAAACCCAACCGCTACCAAAAGTGCTGCCGATCCAGCCAGCAACAATGAAACTTTGATACCGAGTACTTCCAGCATGAGTACAATCGAAATTATCCAAATAAAATACTTGATAATTAAGTAAATGGAATGTCTTCTTTTCTCATCGACTTCGGAAATTTGATTGGCGCCACCCAAAATAACTCGGCGAAGGCCTTTTAAGAAAATGAGGGTGACAAGCGCTACACAAATTGTCATGATCAGTCGACCTACTTGTAATTTGAAATCACCAATGTCGAACAAAACATATTTAAAAAACTCACTCCACGTCATGGTACAAAAATGCAAAATTTCCGTCTATTTTTGATTCGTCAATCACTTACGCCGCTTTTTTCCGATTAATTCTCTAAATTTGCCATCCAAAGAAAAAAAACAAAATGGCAACTACAGCAGACATTAAAAACGGATTGTGCATCAAGTTCAATGATAAACTTTGTCAAATAATTGAATTTCAACACGTAAAACCAGGAAAAGGCCCCGCTTTCGTTCGTACAAAAATGAGACAAATTGAAACGGGAAAAGTTTTAGACAATACCTTTTCAGCAGGGCATAAAATTGATATAGTACGAATTGAAAACCGAGAATACCAATACTTATTCGAAGAATCTGAATTTTTCATTTTCATGAACAACGAGACCTATGAGCAAGTGAGTATTCCGAAGCCGATGGTTGAAAAACCAGGTTTTTTAGTAGAAGGAATGATTTGCAATATTCTTTTCCATGCTGAAGAAGAAGCTCCTTTGGTAGTTGAATTGCCAACGCATATTATTTCTGAAATAACGTATACTGAACCGGGAATCAAAGGTGATACAGCCACCAACACGATGAAACCAGCTACCATTGCAACGGGAGCGGAAGTGCGCGTCCCATTGTTCATAAACCAAGGAGAAATAATCAAAATCGATACACGAACAGGAACCTACGTCGAACGCGTTAAAAACTAAAATAACTTTTTACAACCTATTTATAAAGGTCCATTTTCAACTAGAATTTGGGCCTTTTTTAATTGGAAAATTAACATTTCAACACTTTTTCTGTTTTTATTCCTAAAGACAACCTATATAACTGGTTACACGTCAATTAATTTAGCGTATTTTGCATTTTAAAGCTCAAAAAGGAACTATGAGGGTATTAATTTCGATTTATTTTCTAACATTATGCATGAGTTTAATCGCTCAAAACCCCGGGAATATTGGCGCTGCCAACTTAAGTGCCTGGTTCAAGCCAGACGCTTTGCCTTTGGGTGACGTTACCACTTGGTCGACGACATTATCAACACTAGGAACTGTGACAGTAACGGATGCAACAGCACCCTACCCGCTCGCAACGAATACACCGGCGGGAAATGTGTCTAATTATAATACAACGTTAGAGTTTACGAGTAATACCTTAGCCAATTTAAAAGGCCTACAAAATACAGCGTCCATCAATTTATTGCAAAACAGCGCATCAGGATCACAGGGAACTTTCTTTTGTGCATACTATTTTCCAGCGGGAAATACCGTGACGAACAACCACATGCTTTTGTACAATAACTCACCACACGGCATTCAGTTCAGGAATTTGGGCGCTAGCGGTCGATTTGCTATTGGACTTTTGTCAACTAATAGCACTAATGCTTCCAAAGATTGGACAGAAGATTTTGTACCCACTATCATTTCGTATAAAGGAAATCGTAGCACAACGACGAGTATGCAACCTTTTGAGCGGGATATGCCTTTTTCTGGAGGTACAGCCTCTCAATCTTCGGGCCCAACAGGTTTGTACATGGGTTTTTACCCTGGAAATGCCAATTCTGCCTACAACGGATACTTGCACGAATACATTTTTTACAATGCTGATTTGTCCGCTACGGATATGCGGAAAGTTCATTCCTACTTGGCTATTAAATATGGCGTTACGCTGGATGCAACAGGCGGAGGTGTTCAAGGAGATTATCTAAGCACGAATGGAACGACGATTTGGGATGCGAGTGTCAACCCAAGCTATCATCACGATGTAATTGGCATAGGACGGGATGACAACCAAGCTTTGATGCAAAAACAATCCCATTCTTTCAGCGACAATTACCGGGTTTACTTAGGTTCTTTGGCTGCCAACAATGCAACAAATACTGGTATTTTCAATAATGATATCTCCTATATTACCATGGGGCAAACGCTGGATGGCAGTTGTGGAACCTCGACTTCTAATACAGAAAGTCCAGCTGGAATCGCCTCTAGAATTGCGAAAGAATGGAAAGTTCAGAATACGAATTTCAACCAAACATTCAACTGGGATCTGAAAATTGACACGTGTACATTTGTCGGATCTACTGTAGGAATTGTGGATTTAGCAAACATTCGACTATTGGTAGACACGGACGGTAATTTTTCAAATGCGACTTCTTATGCAGCTGGTGGAGGATTGAGTTTTACTTATTCGAATGGGATTGTGTCCATTTTAGGAATTTCGAATATTCATTTACCAGTTGATTCAACTCGCTATTTTACGGTTGCTTACAACACAACAACGGTGAACTTAAGTGGAAACAATTCAGTATGTGCGGGTGGGTCGGTTACTATCACGGTCAACATTCAAAATGCCGTTGGACCGATAAACGTTCAATACTCAAATGGAACCTCGACGACAACATTATCAGGAATTACGAATGGGTATACATTCTCGGTTACTCCTTCGGCGACTACAACTTATTCTGTGATTGGATACAAAAGTTTTATGGATTGCTGTGGAAGTGCTGGAGGAAACGCTTTAACAGTAACCGTAAATCCTTATCCGACGGTGGTTGCCAATGCAAGTTCAGCCTCCATTTGTAACGGCCAATCGACTACCTTATCAGGTGCTGGAGCTTCTTCCTATGTTTGGAATGGTGGCATTATCAATGGATCGAGTCAAAGCCCGATCACAACAACAACTTATACTGTAATCGGGCAAAGTGCGGCGGGTTGTGCCGATACGGCAAGTGTGACTGTGACAGTGAATGCCAATCCGAATGTGACGGCCTCCTCATCGGCTTCACCGGTTTGTGCAGGTACTCAAGTTACCTTAACCGCTGCGGGTGCACTGAACTACAACTGGAGCAATTCTGTCATCAATGGAGTTGCCTTTACACCTTCTTCGACCACAAATTATATTGTTCTTGGAACCAATGCGAGTGGTTGTTTTGATACAGCACATGTCACGGTGGTAGTCAATCCTCTACCGAATGTGGTGGCATTAGCGTCCGACAGTACGATCTGTTTGGGCTTCCCTACTACTCTGTCTGGAAGTGGAGGACTTTCCTACACTTGGACGGGCGGAATTACCAACAATGTTCCATTCACGCCGACCGTATCCGGGACTTACACTGTAACTGGGACGGGAGCAAATGGCTGCCAAAAAAGTGATGCCATTTTTATCGAAGTGTACGGTTTACCAAACGTAATCGCTTCGGCAAGTCCAACTATTATTTGCGCGGGGCAACAAAGTCAACTTTTAGCCAGTGGGGCAAATACGTATGTCTGGAGTTCTGGCACCACCAACGGTGATTCCATTTCGCCTGTATCATCGAGCAATTATTTTGTGGTAGGAGCCGATTTAAATGGATGCTTGGATACTGCATTAGTTTCCGTTACTGTCAATCCAAATCCAATCGTAACTGCAATTGCAAATCCACAATCGATTTGCGAAGGTGCAGGAACAACGTTGTCTGGGCAAGGTGCTGATACATATAGTTGGTCTGGAGGAATCATCGACAATGTTCCTTTTGTCCCTTCAGTCAGCGGAAATTACACCGTTATTGGGACGGATGCAAACAATTGTTCGAGCTCGGCCTCTATATTCATTACAGTGAATCCATTGCTTTATTTCTCCATCGGACCCGATTCGGTAACGTGTCCGCAAAACCCAATTACCCTTTATGCTGATCCAACATTTGCCAGTTATTTATGGAGCAATGGAGAAACCAGTTCGTCTTTAACGACTGGAACAATTGGAACGGTTTCTATTACGGTTACGGACTACAATGGCTGTTTGTATACAGATCAATTGGTGTTGTTTTTGGCGGACGATTGTCTTCCCACCTACAACATACCAAACGTTTTCTCGCCAAATGGAGATAATAAAAATGACTTTTTCTTCATTGATGCAACCAATATTTCAGAGCAAACAATTACGATTGTCAATAGATGGAACAATGTAATGTATTACAATACAGGATCACAACCAAGTTGGGATGGAAGAACCTCATCGGGAGCGGTTGCGGACGATGGAGTTTATTATGTTACCTACATTTTGAAAGCGGACAATGGAGAAACCATCAGCGGAACTTCTTTCTTCCACCTCATCGGTAAATAAAACGCATTAAAAAACCCAATCTCAAACTGAAATTGGGTTTTTTTAATTTCTATAAATTTTATTCTGCTACCGTTCCGTACAAGTCGTAATGATCAGCCGATGTTATGGTTACGTCAGCAAAATCACCAATTCGCACATACGTATTTTCTTTCTTCACCAACACTTCATTGTCTACTTCGGGCGAATCAAATTCTGTCCGTCCGATGAAATAGTCTCCTTCAGCACGATCAAACAATACTTTGAATGTTTTTCCCACTTTCTCTTGGTTCAAGGCATAGGAAATATCCGATTGCAAAGCCATGATTTTGTCAGCTCTATCTTTCTTCAATTTTTCTGGCACATCGTCTTCTAAACTGTACGCATGTGTATTTTCTTCATGTGAATAGGTGAAAATCCCCAATCGATCGAAACGCATTTTTTCAACGAACTCATACATTTCTTGAAAATCCTGCTCGGTTTCTCCTGGGTAACCAGCGATCAAAGTGGTTCGAATGGCGATACCTGGCACTTTTGCTCGAATTTCATTCACCAATTCTTCTGTTTTTTCACGGGTAATTCCTCGTCGCATGGATTTCAACATGTTCGTAGAACCGTGTTGCAAAGGCATATCGAGATACAGGCAAATATTGGATTTTGCATTCATCACGTCCAATACGTCCATTGGAAAACCTGCTGGGAAAGCATAATGCAAACGAATCCATTCGATTCCTTCTACTTCCGAAAGTTGCTCTAACAAATCAGCTAGTGCTCTTTTTTTGTATATATCCAATCCGTAATACGTCAAATCTTGTGCAATCAACATCAATTCTTTGACTCCTTTTGCTGCCAAACTTTTAGCAGACTTCACCAAATCTTCAATGGACGTTGAAACGTGTTTACCTCGCATTAATGGAATCGCACAAAATGAACAAGGTCGATCGCAACCTTCAGCAATTTTGAAATAAGCAAAATGATTGGGAGTTGTCAACAACCGTTCCCCCACCAATTCGTGTTTATAATCAGCTTTCAATGTTTTCAACAAACGCGGTAAATCGCGTGTTCCGAAAAAGGCATCTACTTCTGGGATTTCCAATTCTAATTCATCTTTGTAACGCTCCGACAAACAGCCTGTAACGTATACTTTGTGCACCAAGCCTGCTGCTTTGGCCTCCGCGTATTGAACAATCGTATTGATGGATTCTTCTTTGGCATTATCGATGAAACCACAGGTATTTATAATGACAATTTCTGCGTCATCACTGGTAGATTCGTGTTCTACGTCAAAATTGTTGGCTTTCAATTGCGCCATCATCACTTCGGAATCAAAAATGTTCTTTGAACACCCGAGTGTCACAACATTGACTTTGTTTTTTTTAAGCGTTCTTGCTTTCATGCCGCAAAGATACAGAATTTGAATTGAGAATAAAGAACAGTCGGCTTAGGAAATCGTTTCTTCGTCGTCGTCGATGCTTTCATCCCAACGCTCAACGCGCTGAACACCTTCAACCGATTCAAATTTAGACATCAATTCCTGTAGGTGAATCGTATCAAAAACGAGTACTTTCAATTTGCCTTCAAAAATTCCGTCTTCTGTTTCAAAAGAGATGGATCTCATGTTCACATTCAATTGATTGGAAACAATCTCCGTCAATTTGTTCACCAAACCCACACTATCAAATCCTTTCAAACGAATGCTGGCAACGCGTTCCGTAAATTGTTCTCCTTTCCAGCGTGCTTTGATACAACGATAAGCCATTTTCGATTGCAAATGTTCTGCATTTGGACAATTGGAACGGTGAATTTTGATGCCTTCATTGATGGTAATGAAACCAAAGACTTTATCACCAGGAATTGGATTACAACATTTTGACAGACGATAATCGATATTTTTAAAATCGTCGCCGATGATAATCGTATCCTTTTTTTGATCAATGTTTGTGACAGAGCTAACTTTTTTCTTAGGAGGAATAATCACTTTTTTCTCCAATTGAAGCATGCCATTGTCGTTTTCAATTTCACGTAATTTGGTGAGATCAATTTTTCCTTTGGCTATTTTAAAATACAATTCCGTTGCTGTGGATTGGACATAAAAACGTTCCAAAACACCAATATTTTCAGAGTTGAATCGAATATTGTGTTGTTTGAATTTTCGTTCTAAAATTTCTTTTCCATCCATGGCGATGACTCTTCGTTCATCGTTCAGGGAAGATTTTATTTTTTGCTTGGCCCGAGCGGTAGTTACGAAGCGCAACCATTCTTCATTCGGTCGTTGCTTTGAGGAAGTTATGATTTCTAGTTGGTCACCACTTTCCAATTGATGAGACAAAGGAACCAATCGGTTGTTCACTTTTGCACCAATACATCGATCTCCGATATCTGTGTGAATGTCGTAAGCAAAATCGAGAATAGTTGATTTTACCGGCAATACCCGTAGTTCTCCTTTCGGTGTGAAGACATAAATTTCTTCCGCGAACAAGTTCATTTTGAACTCATCGACAAAATCCATGGCATTGCCATTCGGATTGTCCATCAAGTCACGAATCTCTGCAACCCAACGATCAAATTTTGAGTCGTTGCTATTGGATTCTTTGTATTTGTAATGGGCGGCCAATCCTTTTTCAGCGATTTCGTCCATTCGTTTCGAACGAATTTGAACCTCTACCCATTTTCCAGAAGGGGACATCACTGTGGTATGCAAGGATTCATATCCATTTGCACGCGGTGTTGAAATCCAATCACGTAAACGGTCTGGACTCGGTTGGTAGAAATCTGTCACAATGGAATACAGACGCCAACAATCCGATTTTTCCATCAAGGGTTCAGAATCCACAATAATGCGAATGGCAAACAAATCATACACTTCCTCAAACGGAATTTCTTTCGAAATCATTTTGCGGTGAATCGATGAAATGGATTTGGTGCGTGCCTTGATTTCAAATTTATAATTTTGCTCGAGCAATGCTTCCCGAATCGGTGCAGTAAATCGGCGAATAAATCGATTTCGAACGTCTTTGGTTGATTTTAGATTGTTTTCAATTTGATCATAAATCTCTGGTTCTGTGTACCGTAAAGACAAATCCTCCAATTCGCTTTTGATGGAATACAAACCCAAGCGATGCGCCAAAGGTGCATACAGAAATTTGGTTTCAGCTGCTATCTTCTGCTGTTTGTCGAAAACCATGCTTCCCAACGTTCGCATGTTGTGCAAACGATCGGCCAATTTTATCAATACCACCCGAATATCATCGGAAATGGTCAAAATCATTTTTCGGAAATTCTCCGCCTGGATGGATGCATTTTCGTCAAATACCTCCGGAATTTTCGTTAATCCATCAATAATCATTCGAACTTTCGGTCCAAACAAATCCTCTACATCATCGAGCGTAATGTGTGTATCTTCCACTGTATCGTGCAGCAAAGCACAAATTAATGCTGTGGCTCCTAAACCTATTTCTTCGGTGCAGATTTTCGCTACGGCAATGGGGTGATAAATGTACGGTTCGCCCGATTTGCGTCGCATGTCTTTGTGCGCATCCAGGGCAACATCAAAGGCTTTTCGAATTTGACGTGTATCTTCTTTCGAACGGTTTTTACACGAGCGCAACATGGAACGAAAGGCAGATAGTATTTCTTTCCTCTCTTGTTCTAAATCTATTTCAAAAACAGGATTTTCAGCCATAATTTATTTCGCAGGCAAAACTTTTGTGATTACTTCTCCGAAACCAATGCGAACACCATTTTTTTCTGAGTATCCACGCATGATAACTGTATCGTGGTCGTTGATGAATTTTCTTTCTGTTCCATCCGCCATTTTCAACGGTTTTGTTCCTTTCCATGATAATTCTAACATGGAGCCAAATTCGTTTTCTTTCGGTCCTGAAATAGTTCCAGATCCCATACAATCCCCAGTTCTGATATTACATCCATTTATTGTATGGTGAGCCAATTGTTGGTTCATATTCCAATACATGTATTTGTAATTGGAGTTTGACACAATTGTTTCTTCGCTATTCTCTGGCCGAATTGCTACTTCCAATTTTATATTTAGATGCTTGTCTCCAGAATATTCTAAATACGGCAATACTTTAGGATCTTGAATTGGTCCAGCCGTTCTAAATGGTACTAGAGCGTCCAAAGTTACGACCCAGCAAGAAATATGAGATGCAAAATTTTTCCCTAAAAATGGACCCAAAGGCACATATTCCCAGCCTTGAATATCTCTGGCACTCCAATCATTTAACAAAGTCATTCCGAAAATATACTCGTCAGCTTCTTCTGTGGAAATGTGCTCACCCATTGGTTTACCCTCATAGGTAAAGAAAGCCGTTTCTAATTCAAAATCCAATAAATTGCTTTGACCAAAAACGGGAATATCTGAAGTTGGTGGTTTCATTTGCCCCTTTGGTCGGTGAAAATCTACACCAGACGGAACGATGGAACTCGATCTTCCATGATAACCAACAGGAATATGTTTCCAATTTGGCATCAAGGCGTTTTCTGGATCTCGGAACAAACACCCAACATTAAAAGCATGTTGCTCGCTCGAATAAAAATCTGTGTAATCACCAATTTGAATAGGCAATAGCATTTCAACTTGGTCAACCGGAATTAATATTTGTGAAACATGGTGTTCGTTCGCCTTCAAATCCTTGTGATCTGTACTCAATAATTTTGAAATTCGATTACGCAAATCCCGTGTCGCTTTTTTCCCTTTTTTCATCATTGGGTTCAATGCATCAGCACTAAAATCAGTGGCTTCAAAAGGCAAATTTTCCAAGTAACCTAAAACGTATAATGATTTCAAATCCACCACAAAATCTCCGATACGAGAACCCACGCGCGGATCCAAGTTGACTGTTTTAAAAACACCAAACGGAATATTTTGAATTGGGAAATCTGAATTTTGAGGTACTTCTACCCACGATGTAAGTTCTGGGTTATTTGCTGGATTATTCATGTTTTTTTGCTGATTTGTACGTTGAACAAAGTTAATTAGAATCTTGGAGAAAGTGCCATTGAATCCTTTCTGGATAAACCTTGTTGCCCTGAAAATACTATTTTTTAACGCCTTTTACAATTTCACAATGGACTGTTGCATCCGATTATTTTCATTGCCGTCTAAAATGGTCAAGATGTACATGCCTTCTTTCAATGCTAGCAAATCGATTTCACCTTTTAACAAATCACCTTTTTGAACCTCTTCACCTACTAAATTCATCAAACGATAGTGATAAAAACCCGCTCCTGCTGAAACAACATAAACCCGACTCGTTGCTGGATTGGGAAAAATTTTAAATTCGTTTTTTGGAATTTCTTGTTGACCTAACTTGCCAAAAAATGCAGTGGTGCAGCTTTTGTCATTCGGCACATTTAAATCCACAATTCCATTTGGATTACTGGAATAAACGCAATACTCACGTGTGATCGAATCATTGAAAACTTGATTTGTATATGCGCCTAACCAGCCCATTTCAATCCAGATACTGTCGCCTGGCGCAACGTTTAAATTGGCGAAATCAATGGAAGTAACGGTTTCATAACAAATGGCCGAAGGACCTATATAATGATTCAATCGACAACTGGTTAACAAATTTGGACCTTCATTTTTCACTAAAACTTTGACTTTTGCATTCACACTAAATATATTTCCTGGCGCAATACTTTGAATGGATTGATCCACTATTTCCATTCCAATTACCGCTACGTCTGTTCTATTCACAGTGGAATTCGTAGCTGAATTTAAGGCATAATTTTGAAAACGAACGGCGGTGAAATTCGTTAGACTGTAATCTCGCAGTAAACTAAAACTATTGTCATAATCAAACAATTGTCTATTTGGCTCAGTACAATATTGTGTAGTGGATGAGACACTTAAAAATGCTGGATCCACTGTAATAATATGCTTCTCACTTGATAAATTCTCTATGCATCGCGCAGACATTGAATTCACTTTCAAATGAGAAAGCGACTGAGAAGTACCAACGGTGGCAACATACAAAGCATTAAAATCAAATGTAGCTTTGAAAAGATCATTGCCCGCAATGGCATAAATATGGCTGTCGAATTGAGTGATTTGGCTGAATGGCGCCCAATAAATTGAATCAAGGATTGCCCCAAATGGATTCATTCGGTACAAGGTGGAATCGTAATAACCATAAAAGTTAGCGGCATTAACTCGAGCAAATCCATCGAATTTTTTCGAGCTTGGATTGGGTACAATTACTTTTTGTGTTGGAGAAAATTCGTAAATTTCCGAAAGTGTTCCATCCCTAAAATTCACTGCAACTTTAGAATTTCCTGTCGTACTCAATCCGTAATAATAAGGAACTGCTGAAAAGGAAGCTGGAACAGGCCAATGGTTTACGTAGCTTCCGTTGGAATCAATACAGACAACAAAATAACTGAATACAGGCACATCACAAGCCAAAACACCTTGTCCCGCCAACCACAGATTACCATCATTGGTTACTACCATTTCATTCAAAAAGAGCGTTTGGTTGTTGGTCATTTGCATCAAAGAAGCATTCCAAATTTCATTTCCTTGCGCATCCATTTTTTGTATAATTACGCCGTCCATGTTGTAGTCAATTACAGAATAAGTATTGGAACCAACCACACATACATCCAAAATTGTTTGCGCATAGCGATCATTCATTCCTTTTTCAACTATCAAGCCTTGAGCATAGGACCAATTGAAGGAGCAAAAAATCAGGAGCAAAATCAGTAAACTATTTTTCACGGGTATCACATTTGTTTTTTTTTAAAAGAACGAAAATTCTTTCAATTCCGTTGGATAAAATTAACTTTCAAAAAAAAACGACCGCTCAGAAAACAGTCGTTCATCAATTGAATGATTTCTTATTTATACATTGAATCGGAAATGCATGATGTCGCCATCTCCAACGATGTATTCTTTTCCTTCCACTTTGAATTTACCTGCTTCTTTTACCGCAGCTTCAGAGCCTAAAGTTGTATAATCTTCGTATTTCATTACCTCTGCTCGGATGAATCCTTTTTCGAAATCGGTATGAATAACACTGGCAGCTTGCGGCGCCGTCATTCCTTTTTCGATGGTCCAGGCGCGCACCTCTTTTACGCCGCAGGTAAAATAGGTCTGCAAATTCAACAAACTGTATGCTTGGCGAATCAAACGGTTTACACCCGGCTCTTCCAAGCCCAATTCTTCCAAGAACATTTCTCTTTCTTCGTAAGTATCTAGTTCGTTGATATCCGCTTCAATTTTGGCACCAATCACCATAACTTCTGCATTTTCCGCAGATACGGAAGCTTTTAACTGATCTACATATTCATTGCCTGTTTTCACTGCACCTTCTTCCACATTGCACAAGTACAAAACAGGTTTTGCGGTTATCAAATGAAATGATTTTACAATCACGATTTCTTTTTCATCTAATTCCATCGCGCGAACCGATTTTCCTTCTTCCAAATGCAGTTTGATTCGTTGTGCCAAATCGTGCTCTTTGATGATGTCTTTGTCCCCTGATTTTAAAACACGTGCCAAAGAAGAAATTTTCTTTTCAATCGATTCCAAATCTTTCAACTGCAACTCCATATCAATGACTTCCTTGTCGCGAACTGGATTTACATTTCCATCAACGTGGATGATATTGTCATCCGCAAAACAACGGATCACGTGGATAATGGCATCTGTTTCACGAATGTTGGCCAAGAATTGATTTCCCAAACCTTCCCCTTTCGATGCCCCTTTTACCAAACCAGCAATATCCACTATTTCCATGGTCGTTGGCACAACTCTTTCTGGGTTCACAATTTTTTCCAATACTTCCAAACGCGGGTCTGGAACAGAAATGGTACCGATATTCGGTTCAATCGTACAAAAAGGAAAATTCGCCGATTGTGCCTTAGCACTCGATAAACAATTGAACAAGGTAGATTTCCCAACATTTGGAAGACCAACTATACCGCATTTTAAAGCCATGGTTGTAAAATTTTGTGCAAAGATAGGTAAAGTTTCGTTTTGATGGGGAAGCAAGATTATCAACGAAGTTGAACAATGGAATTCCAACCAGAAAAATTTATGGATCTCAAGCACTTGCTATACCTGTCTGTCTACTAGCGCCTTGGTTAATTGGATTGATTTCGGTATTTTTGATTCATGTTGAATTTCATTTTAAAATACTTTTTTGCTCTATTTTTAACGACCTTCTCGTTTCATACTTGTGCACAAGGTTGGTTTCAAGTTGCATCAGGGACGACAAAAAGCTTAAATACGATTTGTTTTCCCTCCAATACGGTCGGTTACATCGGAGGAAAAGATAGTGTGCTCCTGAAAACCACAAATGGTGGTGCAACTTGGTCACCTTTATCGTTTACCGGTGTCACCTTTTACCCTGGTGGTGATGCCATTTTAAATTTGAAATTTGTAAGTGAAACAGTGGGTTTCATGACAGTTGGTCCCTATTCCGGAACCTACAAAACAATCGATGGTGGAGCCACCTGGACAGTAATTGACAACATTTATGCTTGTTACAACTCGGGACTCTACTTTTTTGATGAAAACAATGGATTTTTAGGGGGCGCCGGCTGTTTTTCTGGTGAAATAGTCAATAAACTGTCAGCTGGAACTTGGATAGAATCCAACATGAATCCACTGTTCATTCAATCAAATGGTCTGGTCAATAATTTCGATTTTAATACAACGGATATGGGACTTGCAACCGGAACAAGTCACTATTTTTTCCGAACAATGGATGGTGGAATAACCTGGGATACAATTCCAAATACGCTGGATGTCGCAGATACTTTAACATCGGTATTGTTCATCAATAATTCTACTGTTCTAGCCACTTATCTTCATAATCAAAGTGCTGAATTTGGCGTGCTTATTTCTACCGACACAGGATTGACTTGGCAGGCAGATATGGATTTTGCAACTTTCGACTACCCAAGAATGTATGCATCCGAAAAAGCTGGAAATGGTCAAATATATGTTGGAGGTGAAAGTTCCAATGGTGTCGGAAGTATTCCGGGTTTGATATTTGTGGGTGATGGATCATCCTCAAATTGGACTTTCGCCACCGTTGAAAACTCCATTCATGCCATCGACTCTTATAATGACTCGGTCGTTTTTGCAGTTGGCGACAGCGGATACATTATAGTCAATCAGGAATTCAATCATGTGGGTCTTCACCCTGCTGAATTTGAAAAGGACTTGACTATTTACCCGAATCCGAATCATGGAAATTTCACGATTTTTCATACCGCAAAACAATTTGATCGAATCGAACTGATGGATGCCAATGGCAAAATAATTTATGAAAAATCCCTAACTCCATCTTACTCGACTGTAATAAATATTTTAAACGCCAAAGCAGGTGTTTACCAAGTACGGATGAATTTTGAAAACGAGCAGTTCGTAAAAACAGTAATTATTGAATGATTATTCGGATGTTAATTCCTCTTCAAGTTCTGCACATTTTGTATTTTCAGCTCGTCAAAAACATGTATGGCGGGTTAATTTCAAAAAAAAAGACCGAGAATTGTTCTCCTAAATGACCGAATGATTATGCACAAACTTATACTTCCATTTTTCATCATCACATTCCAAACCTTTGCCCAAACTGATTCTGTCTTTATTCGTGAAATATTCGATGAGGCTTTAACCAAGGGAAAAGCGCATGAAGATTTGCGTTCGCTTTGCAAAGACGTTGGCGCACGAATATCAGGTTCAGCGGCTGCGGAAATGGCTGTTTATTGGAGCGAAGCAAAAATGAAATCCTACAATTTTGATAAAGTATACTTGCAAGAAATCAAAGTGCCACATTGGGAAAGAGGCACCAAAGAAAGTGCCTATTTCAAAGACAGTAAAGGCGTTTTACACAAATTGAAAGTTTTAGCTCTTGGCGGTTCCATAGCTACAGATGGAGTGCTGGAAGGAGAAATTATCGAGTTTAAAACCTTGGACGACTTGAAAAAGGCCAATTCTTCAACTGTCAAAAATAAAATCGTATTCTTGAATCAACCGATGGATGCGGCGCAAATTTCAACTTTCAGAGCGTATGGTGGTTGCTATTCGATTCGTGGAAACGGAGCCATTGAAGCATCAAAATTAGGAGCAAAAGCAGTTGTTATTCGTTCACTTGCCATGCCAGTTGATGATCATCCGCACACAGGATCTATGCATTACGATGAGGATGTGACAAAAATTCCGGCAGCCGCACTTTCTACAAAAGATTGCGAATTTCTTTCGGATGAATTAAAAAAAGGAAAATGCCAGTTGGTTTTGGAAATGGACTGTCAGAACTACCCTGATGTGACTTCCTTTAACATCATTGCCGAATTGAAAGGAAGTGAATTTCCGAACGATATTATCACGTTTGGTGGTCACATCGATTCTTGGGATACTGGCGAAGGTGCTCACGATGATGGCGCAGGTGTTCTGCACAGTTTAGAAGCTTTGCGCATACTGAAAACCTTGAATTACAAGCCAAAACATACACTTCGACTCGTATTTTTCATGAACGAAGAAAATGGAAATCGTGGTGGAGAAACCTACGCAACTTGGACAAAAGACAAAAATGAAAAACAAATAGCCGCGATTGAAAGTGATCGAGGTGGATTTTCACCGAGAGGTTTTGACTTGGATGGCACGGATGAACAATTAAAATTACTTCAAAGCTTTGCCCCTCTGTTTCAGCCTTATTTCATAAATCAATTTGAAAAAGGATACGGAGGCGTTGACATCAACCCATTGAAAAAACAATATGACGCCATTCCACTATTCGGGTTTGCCGTCGATTCGCAACGCTATTTCGATTTCCATCATGCTGAAAGTGATGTTTTTGAGAATGTCAACAAACGGGAACTGGAGTTAGGTTGTGCTGCAATGGCCAGTTTGATCTATTTATTGGATAAGAATCTTTAAATTGGTGAATGCATTTCTTTGTTCGAAAAAAGAAAATATGAGCGAAAAACAAATCTTCAAAGGTCAACCCAATCCCAATCACGCACCGAAATGGGCGGCTGATCGGTATTTCCATTACATTGAAAAGTACGACGATTTACTCAACGCACTGGAAGACAATCGAAATGAATTTATAAAATTCTTGCAATCTATACCGCAAGAGAAATGGGATGACCGGTACGCGGCAGATAAATGGTCGATTAAAGGAGTTGTGTCTCATATTATTGACACGGAACGAGTATTTCAATACCGAGCCATGCGCCACAGTCGACACGATCTTACGAATTTACCTGGATTCGATGAAAACGCTTATGAACCTCATTCCAATTTGGAAAACCGTTCGGTAACAGAACTAATTCACGAATTTGATATCGTTCGTTTGGGAACTAATATCCTTTTTGCAGGCATGAATGAAAGCAATTTGGATTTTGTGGGGACAGCAAACGATCATCCTTTTTCGGCAAGAAGTGCCGGTTGGATGATCGTAGGTCATGCTATGCATCATGTAAAAATCATTCAAGAACGCTATTTGTAAAAAGTTTCTTTTCTTTTTTCAACGCTCGACTCGGTAGACTCAGGTACATTCCATGAGCGAATGATTTTTTTCAAATGTTAAACCATTCACAAATAATTTTCATGTCAGAATAATTACTGCTATCTTTGCGGTCTAAAAACTAAGGTAATAATAGACGTAAAAGTCTAGCACCCAAAACAACTTGTATGGCAGACATATTCGAAAAAATTAGAAAAAACAGAGGTCCAATTGGACAGTATTCAAAAGGCGTTCATGGCTATTTTACCTTTCCAAAATTGGAAGGTGAATTGGGAAACAAAATGATTTTCCGCGGTAAAGAATGCTTGGTTTGGTCGTTGAACAACTATTTAGGTTTAGCCAATCATCCTGAAGTACGTAAGGCAGATGCTGATGCAGCTGCACAATACGGTATGGCTTATCCAATGGGTGCTCGTATGATGACGGGTCAAACAAGTGAGCACGAAAAATTCGAAAATGAAATCGCAGATTTCATGGGCTTCGAAGATGCCATCCTATTAAATTTTGGATACCAAGGTATGATTTCGGCAATCGACTGTTTGGTTGACCGAAATGACATCATTGTGTACGACAGTGAAGCACATGCGTGTATTTTGGATGGAATGCGTTTGCACAATGGTAAACGTTTTGTGTTCAAACACAACGACATGGAAAGTTTCGACAAACAAATGACGAATGCCACTCGTTTGGCGGAAACGACAGGTGGTGGTATTTTGGTTATTACAGAAGGTGTTTTCGGAATGGCCGGTGACCAAGGTAAATTGAAAGAAATCATTGAGTTCCGTAAATCATGCAAATACAGTTTCCGCTTGTTCGTTGATGACGCACACGGATTTGGAACATTGGGTGAAACAGGTCAAGGAGCCGGTGAAGCGCAAGGTGTTCAAAACGAAATTGATGTTTTATTTGGAACTTTTGCAAAATCTATGGCTTCGGTTGGTGGATTTGTTTGCGCTGAAGAAAGCATTATTGAGTATTTCCGTTATAACATGCGTAGCCAAATGTTTGCAAAAGCTTTGCCTATTGTAAACACCATTGGTGCTCGTAAACGTTTGGAAATGCTTAAAACACGTCCCGAATTAAAAGAAAAATTATGGACTATTGCTTCTACTTTGAAAACAGGTTTGAGAGACGCTGGATTTGATTTAGGAGAGTCGAATACAGTCGTTACACCCGTTTTCATGCAAGGGAATTTGGCGGAAGCAACTAACTTGACTTTTGACTTGAGAGAAAATCACAATATTTTCTGTTCAATCGTAATTTATCCGGTTGTACCGAAAGATGTGATCATGTTGCGTTTGATTCCAACTGCAGCGCATACATTGGAAGATGTTGCCTACACAGTGGAAACTTTCAAAAAAATCAAAACAAAATTGGATGCAGGTGACTACAAATCTGAAGAAATGGCAACTGTTGAGATTGATGATAAACGCAAAGCTTAAAACAAATTAAAAGCAATAAAAAAGGCGAATCCCATAGAGATTCGCCTTTTTTATTGAAATCATTTACGGTTATAAACCATATCCATTCGGTGTTTTGTTCTTGATTTGAATCATCTTATCCACCACATACTGTCCGTCTTCTTTGTCATAGTTGTCTCCTCGCCAAGGCAGAGCGTTGTTGTAATTTTGGTAATGCAGCTCCAGCTCCATTCCTTGCAACGTCATCAGTTTTTTAGCCAACTCTTCATCATCCACCGAAAAAAGAAAATTATTCGTCGTCGTTCCACCTACAATTGCTTTTTTATTTCCAACACCCGGCAACAACATTTCACCTTCATAGGTTTTGAAAATCGTTCCCTTTCTTGAAAATTTGTAGAGAATACCAACGCGTGTTCCTTCGCTGTAAACAAACCAATAGCGGAAATACATCCAACCAGAAAGGACCAATAGCAAACTAAGTGAAAACAAGATCAAGTACTTTTTAAACCCACTTTTTTTCTGAACTTCTTCCATAATGTTATTTTTATGGGTTGAAGGTACTTTTTTTCAATGAGATTTAAATTTCTCCATCCTAATTATTTCTTACCTCCTAAACACAAGCTGATAAATCCTATTTTTGCATCATGCTCGAATTTGAAAATTATTTCCCAAAACTTTTCTTGGCCTTGGAGGAAGAGGAAAAGGAAGAAACCCGTCGTTATTCTTTTGAAAATGGACAAAGTTTAAAGGAATTGAAACGCTCAGGGCTAGCGATGCACCCAATTAAAATCAATCGAAAAAGTTTTGGTTTTGCGGATTACCCTGAAGTCTCTTTTCACTATCCATTTCCATTTGAAAGCAATCATTTTCGGGATTCCAGTCCTATTGAAATTTTCTGTCCAGGTGAAGAAAGCATCAAAGGAATATTGTTGCAATTGGATGGAAAGAAAGGAGAAATCCGACTTTTCGCGCCCGATTTTCCAGATTGGTTGGAAGACGGCGATACCGGTATAAAATTAGCACCTGACATTCGAACGTTGACCATTATGCGAAAGGCGTTGGAAAAAGAAACCAAAGAAAACGCTTCTTCCATTCAAACGATTCAAACATGTGAAAGCCTAGAAATCTCCAATTGGCAAAATCAAAACTTAAATGAGGGTCAAAAAAATGCGGTAACTCAACTGCTTTCACAAGCTGAATTGGGAATTGTGCACGGCCCTCCCGGAACGGGAAAAACGACTACCTTGGTTGAAGCGATTCATCAATGGGTAAAAGCTGGAAAAAAAGTGTTGGTTTCTGCTCCCAGCAATACAGCAGTTGACCACGTGGCGAGTTTACTTCCCAAAGAATTCAACGTATTGCGAATTGGGAACTCTGTGAAGGTTCGAGAAGACGTTTTTCCGCTCACTCCGGAAGGAAAATGGCAAAACAGTTCCGATTTGAAAACCTTGAAAAAATTAAAAATTCAAGCGGAACAATTGCGGAAAATGGCCCATTCCTACAAGCGAAATTTTGGCAAAGCCGAACGAGAACAGCGTTCTCTACTTTTCAAGGAAGTAAATAACATTCGCAACCAAATCAAACGAATGAAACATGACACCGAAGAAACATGGTTCGACAAAGCTCAAGTCGTTTTGGGAACACCAGTTGCCATTGTCGACCAAAGTTTCGATTACAATCACTTTGATGTTTTGGTCATTGATGAGGCTGCCCAATGTTTGGAACCATTGGCCTGGGCGATTTTCCCATTCGCTCAAAAAATCATTTTAGCAGGCGATCCATTTCAATTGCCACCCACCATACTTTCCCAAAAAGCAAGTGAATTAGGTTTGAATAAATCTATTTTAGAGCGCTGCATAGAAGCCAATTATCCTGTTTACTTCTTGCCTTTACAATATCGAATGCCTAAAAACATAGCTGATTTCTCCAGTCAGTATTTCTATGAAAATCGTTTAGAATCTTTCAAAGCGGCTTCGCCCAATGCCATTGAATTTTACGATACCGCGGGCGCTGGTTATGACGAACAACAACGCGATGAAGGAATGAGCTTAAAAAACACAGGAGAAGCAGAAGCCATTGGTAAAATTATTGAAATGGAGCAACTGGAACCGAGCAAAATCGTCGTTCTTTCGCCTTATTCGGGACAAGTGGCTTATTTACGTGAAACACTGGATGCTAAAATCCGTATTTCCACCATCGACAGTTACCAAGGTCAAGAAAAAGATATTGTATTGATTTCACTCGTAAGAAGCAACGTAGATCAAGTGATTGGCTTCTTGAAAGATTACCGCCGGATGAATGTAGCCATGACTCGTGCAAAAGAGAAATTAGTGATAGTCGGTGACAGCGCCACCTTGGGTACCGACTCATTTTACGGTTCTTTTTTGGAGTATGTTGAAAAAATTGGAGCCTATAAAAGTGTTTGGGAATTGTAAATAACAATACTGGAATTTGAAAATTTAACGCACTTCTGTTATTTTGATAATTTGCTTAACAAGCGAGAAAAGACAAGGTTTGTTAGAAACTTAACAGTGGAAATGTTAGCAGAAAATCCTACATTTGATTGCTTGAAGTCAGAACTATGAGAAATTTCACACAAAGCCTTGTTGCTTTTGTATTCCTGTTGAATTCGGCTTGCGTATTTGGTCAAAATCCCGGGAATCTTGGGACACCAAACTTAACTGCATGGTTCAAACCTGATGCGCTTCCATTGGGAAATGTTTCAACGTGGTCAACAACTTTATCATCCGTTGGTGGAATTACTGTTTCAGATCCTTCAGCACCGTACCCGCAAGCCACCAATACTCCTGTTGGAAATATTTCCAATTATAATAAAACACTCTATTTTTCTGGCAATACTCTGACGAATTTGCAAGGTTTGCAAAATACAGGAACAATGAGTTTGTTGCAAAACAATTCAACTTCCGCTCAAGGGACGTTTTTCTGTGCCTACTATTTCCCCAATGCTGGCACGGTGAATAACCACATGATGCTGTACAACCAAACACCTCATGCCATTCAATTTCGAAATTTAGGAATGTCTGGCCGTTTGGCCGTGGGACTTTCTTCGTCCAATAGTACAAATGCTTCACGAGATTGGTCAGAAGAATTCGTGCCCAACATCATTTCATACAAGGGCAACAGAAGTTCTGCTACATCATTGACAGCATTTGAACGTGGAGTTACATTTCCTGCTGGAATTGCTTCCCAATCGTCTGGGACAGCAGGACTCTATTTTGGCTTTTTCCCAGGAAACGGAACTTCACCTTACAATGGCTATTTGCACGAGTTTATCTTCTACAATCGAGATTTGACCGCTCTTGAAATAAGCAAAGTACATACCTATTTGGCGATAAAATATGGTGTAACTCTTGGCAATACGGGCGGAGGTACGCAGGGAGATTATGTTGCCACAAACAGCACAACCATTTAGGATGCCAGCGTAAATCCTGCCTTTCACAACAACGTAATCGGAATTGGAAGAGATGATGCACAATCTTTACTTCAAAAACAATCCCATGCTTTTAACGATAATTACCGAGTCTATCTTTCCAATTTAGCAAGTTCCAATGACGCAAATTCGGGTGTTTTTAACAACGACTTGGCGTATTTAATGTTCGGTCAAAATACAGCATCAGGTTGTGGTAGTGTTTCATCCAATGCCGAAGCTCCCGCTAGTATTCAATCCAGAATCGCAAAGGAATGGAAAGTTACGAATACAAATTTTAATCAAGTTTTCAATATGGATATCAAATTGGATACTTGTGCATTTTCTGGAGGACCAGTCGGAGTGGTGAATGTCGCTAATTTTAGCCTTTTGATCGATACTGACGGGGACTTTACAAATGCCACAATTGTTCCGCCAAGTGGTAGTTTAACATTTACTTATTCAAATGGTTACGTTAATATTAGTGGGATTTCCACAGCTGAAATAGCCGTGAATTCCACTGCCTATATCACACTTGCCTACAATGCACTTGGAGCTACCTTTTCTGGAAACAATATAATCTGCGAAGGCGATTCAACCCAAATTACTGTTCATATCAGTGGCGCGGCAGGACCTGTCAATATTCAATATACTGATGGAACTTCCACCTTCACCTTGCCCAACGCTCTAGACGGAGATAGTTTCTATGAAAGCCCGACCGTAACCACCACGTATTCAATTATTGGCACAACCAACTTTTTAAATTGTTGTGGAGGAACTAGCGGATCGACATTTACCGTCACCGTGAATCCACTTCCAACGGTTGTAGCGAATGCGAGTGCTTCGACTATTTGTGCCAACGATTCCACCTTCTTATTTGGGTCTGGAACTGCAGCCACCTACGTTTGGAACAATGGTGCAATGAATACCGATTCCATAAGCCCTTCAACGACAACCACTTTCACGGTGATTGGAACCCATGCAAATGGATGCCAAAACATAGATTCAATTACCGTTACTGTGAATCCAAATCCAATTGTTACTGCCAATTCTTCTGTTGGCGTGCTTTGTGTTGGCGACTCCGTAATTTTGAATGGAGCTGGTGCTACAACCTATATTTGGGACAACGCCGTGACTGATAATGATCCTTTTTATCCCACTGTAACGACAACATACCAAGTTCTCGGTTTGAATGGCTTCAATTGTTGGGATACAGCAAGTATCGAAATTGTTGTAAACCAATTGCCTGAAGTAGTTGCGAATTCGCTTGACACAATCATATGCATCTATTTCCCAACCACGGTATTTGGAACAGGTGCTACAAGTTATATTTGGAATAATGGCGCATTGGACAATGCAAGCATGAATCCATTAGCTACCACTACATACACGGTTATTGGCACGGATGCCAACAATTGTCAAAACGTTGATAGCATTACGGTTGTTGTGAATCCTCAACCTATTGTTATTGCAAATGCATCAGAATCTACAATTTGCGACAATGAGTTTACACAACTAACAGGGTCTGGAGCAAATTCCTATGTTTGGGACAATAGTGTTACCGATGGAGATAGTATCGGGCCGAATTCAACAACGATGTATACTGTTATAGGAATGGATTTGAATGGCTGCGGAGATACAGCAAGCGTTACCATTACAGTAAATCCTAGCCCAACGGTTGGGGCAAATACAACCAACAATAATTTCTGTGCAGGCGAAAATATTACCCTCTCAGGTTCAGGCGCCACTACTTATGTATGGGACAATGGCGTAACGAACAATAATAGTTTTACTCTAAATTCTAGCACAACATTCACTGTCATTGGAACAAATGCCTTTGGCTGTGTGGACACAACCTCCATTTTAATAACCGTTTTACCATTGCCAAACGTCGTTGCAAACGCAACAATGCTAGCCGTTTGTCTTGGTGAATTTAACACTCTTTCGGGAGCTGGAGCCGTGAGTTACAATTGGGACAATGGAATAGTCGACGGAGTTGCGTTTGCTCCCACACTTTCCGCAACATACACAGTCATTGGCACGGACGCCAACAATTGTCAAAATACCGACGATATTTTCATTACCGTCTATCCTGTAGTCGATTTCTTTCTTGGTCCAGACGACACCATTTGCCCACAAAAACCCGCAACCTTAATTGGGAATGCAAATTTTGCTTTCTACCAATGGAGCAACGGCTCAAATTTACCGCAAATTGACGTGAACTATGCAGGGACGTTTACCTTAACCGTTCAAGATAATAATGGATGTGAATATACAGATGACCAGACAATTACAATTGGCGACGATTGTTATTCCACAGTTTATATTCCAAATACTTTCACTCCAAACGGTGATGAACACAACCAATATTTAAGAACAACTGGAGATAATCTAGGCAAATTCGAAATTCAACTATTCAACCGTTGGGGCGAATTGGTTTTCAAATCCTCAGATATCAATCAACAATGGGACGGAACATACAATGGCACACTTTGTCCTGAGGGAATATATACTTATTTAGTGCGTTATACCACCAACGCTGGAAATGATGACAAACGGACTTTGCACGGACATGTTAATTTGGTTCGTTGATCAAATAATTCTGTGCATCCAATTGGCTCGGAAATAATTTTCGGAGACGGTATTTTCTATAATTCCAGGAGAAAAAGGAGGTTTTGTCATGAACTAATTGCCATTTAATAAGCTGTATCCTGTCTTCCAAAGTATTTCTTCTATACTGCTGGTAATTCTCTATTTCATTTAAATCATTGTCGATATTCAATTCGCTTTCCAAAAATTTCATTTTCAAAATTGCCTCGTCGGATAAATAATCTAGCGTGTAGTAACGATCAAATTCAATGGAAGATCGATGATTGAAATTGTAATTAAAAATGATCATGTCCCAATTGAAGCACGCTAAGAAAACCAGCAAGCCGTAAACCGACCATGAATTTACTCGAGACATGTAAAAGAAAGATTTCTTCTCTGCAATTTTCCTATAAAGACTAACCAATCCAATACTCACAATCAACAAAAACAAAAATACACCAATTCTCTTGTGGGTTAATCCCTGGTATTGAATGTAATGAATGTTTCGAAATACAACCGAAACAATTAAAATGAAATTTTGAATGATCCAGAAATAAGCGGTTTTTTTCAATCGAGCATTATTTGAATAGAAATTCTGGTTTTTCCGAAAATAATAAATCATGGTAAAAATGGAAAGAAAAATACTGAATATCAATAAGTTCAATCCTTTGTGTACGTCTGCTGAAAAATTTGTTTCTGGATTGAAATCATAGCCAAACCACACATATATTATGTCCAAAATATTGATAAAAACCAGTAAAATACCAATCATAGCCATCATGATGACTCCAGTCCGATTTTCAACTTTCAAATCCGTTCCCAAACCCGGTTTGTTGCCATAAGCCTTTATCGAAGTGGGTGATATTCTTTTTCTAATACGAAACAATCCATCCGTTTTGTTTTTTTCCTTTTCGGAGAAAAATCCATAGGTCACTTGGTAAATAAACCAACTGCAAAGTAAAAAACCGAAGACAAAGAAAGTGATTCTTGGTAGCGATATTTTAGAAAATAGAGTCATAAAAAACCATTGAACATCGTGCCAAAATTGATCCGAAATACTGCGAAATACATTGTTTGCCTCACGGAAAATTAAATAGAAAACCAACAAACCGACCAAGGGAACAAGTATGATTTTTACTTCTCGCTCGAATCGGAATGAACTAAACTCCTGCTTCTCCAATTTAAATCCAGAAAGAACAGGTGGCATTCGAAAGAAATTAATAAATCCCGAAAGCAAAGCTCGATGAGTGGTTCTCAAGTCAGAATATTGAAAGAATCCGATCATAACAACCCAGGTGATTATTGCCGCTATTTCACTTATCAAACTGTGATGATAAAGAAAGAAAATTAGCGAAATCAAATGTCCAGCCATTACAATCTGAACAGTCCTTTTTCCAAAAATTATAGGTGAATTGGAATAGTTGATAAGAATACTGAATAAACTTAAAAGCGCACAATTTAATCCGAGATCTTCTCCCCAGAAAATAAAATGAAAGGCAAACGCTCCAAACACTAAAGCAACAAGATTGATGGTTTTCATATTTTTTATATATTAAATTAAAAGTACTTTGTAATTCAAAGTTAAAGGGCAAATTTTTTTATTTAGACTGGTTTAGCAAAATTTCAAGCGCGTTCAGGTGTTTATCAAATTCCACACGACCCAATTTTGTAATTTGGTATTGTGTCCTTGGTTTTCGACCAACAAAGTCTTTTTGCACCAAGATGTATTCATTTTTTTCCAAAGCTGAAAGATGACTAGCCAAATTACCATCTGTCAAACCCAAATCTTCTTTGAATGTATTGAACTCCACTCGTTCGTGAATGCTCAACAAGGCCATCACGCCAAGCCGAACTCTACTTTCGAAGTGTTTGTTTAACCCTTCTATCATGATTTTCTGTCGTATTTGAAATACATCAAAGTTCCATAAAGAATGTGCGCAAAACCAAATCCTAATGTCCAGAATAATAAGCCTTGGCCAATGAAAATTAATCCGAAAATCCCTAAAATAACATTGGTAAGACCCAAATAATAGATATCTCGAACAGTTTGATTACTCGCATTAATACAGGCCAATCCGTAAAAAACCAAGGTAAAGGGTGCAATGTATCCAATTTTTCCATCTTCGAGTAAAATTAGGACCACTAATCCACCTGTGCAAAGTGGAACAGCTAAATTTACAATAAGCTTCTTGGCTGCTTTGTTCCAAACAACTTCCCCTGCCTTCTTTGCTTTTCTGGCAGTAAAAAAATAGGCAAAACCTAAAGCGGCAACCAAAACAATCCCGGCTATTATAAGCAGATCTGATTCCAAATCACGCATTTCGCGATACGACCCTCCTTCTGTTTGAAAATAGCTTTCAATTCTGAAATACGCTATGGTAGCGCCAACCAAAGCTGTAATTCCCGCAACAATCCCTGACAACCCACTCAACGATAGAAAGCGACTTGAACGTTCCATAATGGAACGAATTTCTTGGAGATTTTCGAGGTGTTTTGATTCTTCCATTTCAACTATTTAAAAGTGCTTTGAGTTTCAAAGTAAATACTTTTAAATGAATTAGAATCAAAAAAAATGTAAAAATTGATGTTCGATTTTGCGAGCGCCTTATTTTCTGGGCAATTGACTTAAAATAATTTTCGATAAAAGGTCTATTTCTTCCTTCGAATTAAAAGAATGGAGACAAAAACGGATGCTTTCTTCTCCTTTCGGAACGGTGGGTGAATAAATGGCTTTCACCGCAAACCCTTTTGAACCAATTTGTTCCGCCATCCTTTTTGTTTTTACTACATCTCCTATTCGCAAGACTTGAATGGGTGAATTGATTTCCGAAACAAAGGTTTTTTCTGGAAAATGATCCACAAACAAGGAAATGTTTTCTTGCAACTTATTTTGCCTAAATTGAATCTCAGAACTGGTTACACGAGCTAAAATTTGGCCATAATTTTCAGGTGGCAACGCCGTTGTATAGATAAACGACCTAGAAAAATTAATCAAATACTGGATCAAATCATTGCTACCCAACACGCTAGCACCATGGTAACCGTAGGCTTTACCAAAGGTGACTATTCGGGCAAAAAGTGCTGATTTATCCAATAAATTATCTGACATTCCGCGTCCAGCCTTTCCGAAAACCCCACAAGCATGTGCTTCATCAACGATTAAATAAGCGCCTTTTTCTTTACAGAACATATGAATTTCATCCAATGGTGCCTTATCGCCATCCATTGAATACAGGGATTCAACAACAACATAAATCGCTCCGGAGGATTTTGTCAATTTCGCCTGTAAATCCTTTAAATCGTTGTGACGAAAAGAATAACTTGTGGCAAAACTCAAGCGAATTCCGTCACGAATACTGGCATGAATTTTTTCGTCATAGAGAATCGTATCACCCTTTTGCGGAACACAACTGAAAAAACCCACATTCGCATCGTATCCGGAGTTGTACACCAATGCGGCTTCTACTTGAAAGAAATTGGCCAATCCCCTTTCGCATAAAATGGCCTCCGTGGAATTTCCCGAAATCAATCGAGAACCGGTAGAACCCACTGTCTTCGATGTAGTAAAATCGAAATTGGATAATCCCAAGTAATCGTTTGAATAAAAATCCGTGAAATTGTCCCATAAAGAAAGGGAACGCATGGTTCCCTCCTTTTCTCTTTTTATCAATTTATCTTTTAAACGCTGATCCATTCTCGATCAATTTTCGACAGAAACTTTTCTGGGTTGAAAGTTTTCATCTTTCGGTTTCAATTTCGCGGCGGCCAATTCAGCTGCACGATCCGCATCCTTTAGTTTTCTGGCTATAATTTTTTCGTCGGGAATTGTCACCGGTTTTTCTCCGTGCGCAAAAGCTTCTTTCGGAATCAATCCCAAAATTTGAAACATTTCCTGATCTTCATTAAAATCTGGATTTGGTGTCGTCAACAACTTGTCTCCCGCAAAAATAGAACTTGCACCGCCCATGAAACACAAAGCTTGCGCTTCCATCGACATTTTAGTTCGACCCGCCGACAATCGAACGACAGCCTCTGGGAACGCGATTCTGGTGGTGGCAACCATTCGTATCATTTCCCACTGTTCAATCGGTTTCTGCTCAGCTAAAGGTGTTCCTTCAACGGCCACCAAAGCATTGATCGGAATCGATTCGGGTGGCGTTTCCATTTCCATGTACGAAAATAGCAATCCAACACGATCTTCTACCGCTTCGCCCATTCCAATTATTCCACCAGAACAAACCGAAATACCGGCCTTACGTGCATTAGCGATTGTATCCAAACGGTTATCGTATTCTCTAGTGGAGATAATATCCTTGTAAAATTCTTTTGATGAATCCAGGTTATGATTGTAGGCGAAGAGTCCTGCATTTTTCAAACGAAGCGCTTGTTCTTCATTTAGCATGCCCAAGGTGCAACATACTTCCATGTCCAAGTCGTTCACGGCTTGCACCATTTCTACCACGGAATCGAAATCTTTGTTGTCACGCACCTCACGCCAAGCTGCTCCCATGCAAAGACGAGAAGAACCATTGGCTTTTGCATTTTTGGCTTGTTCAATAACGGAATCAACACTCATCAATTTCTGCGCTTCCACATCTGTATGATAACGGGCCGCTTGTGGACAATAGCCACAATCTTCCGGACAACCACCTGTTTTGATACTGAGTAAAGAAGCCATTTGCACCTCGCGCGGATTGTGAAATTCACGGTGTACGGTAGCGGCTTCAAAAACCAATTCCAACAAAGGTTTGTTGTAAAGAGCTAATAATGATTCTTTTGAATTGTATTGAGGATTAACTTTCATATTTTTTGCTTTTCGAACGAATTTTAAAAATCATTTCAAGCCAGCAAAAATAAGAAATTTAAAGGAGTAAAATTATTGAAAACGCCTATTTTAAAGGAGAATTAACGTTTTATCAGGACGGTTGCGTAGGCTTTAATCGCATTCCATTCCCCAAAAGAATCTACTTTTTCATGTGTCGTAGCTTTTAAGGAAACACGATCCGAATCAATTTCAAGAATGGTAGCTATTACGGCTTGCATTTTTTCAATGTGCGGATTTACTTTTGGTTTTTCAAGAACGACTGTACAATCTAAATTACCGATGAAGAAACCTTTTTCTTGCACCAAATTGAATACTTCTTTCAACAAGATTTTACTATCAATTCCTTTGAATTTTGGATCTGTATCCGAGAAATGATAACCGATGTCACGGAGGTTCGCAGCGCCCAACAAAGCATCGCAAATGGCGTGAAGCAATACATCCGCATCCGAATGACCTACCGCTCCTTTTTCGCTTTCCAATTTTATTCCACCCAGCCAAAGGTCATACCCCGCTTCTAAACGATGTACATCAACTCCAAAACCAACGCGAATATCCATGAAACTTTGTCGATTAATTACCGATTGTCATGCGCAACGTGAAACGCAATGTATTCGCCAATGGACTTTGACGACCATTTAAACTTCCTAAGTAAGAAATATCAATCATGAAGGCATTGTATTTCAAACCAACCCCTGCATTGTAAAATTGACGATCTCCTTTTGTTTTCGCTTCGTAGAAAATACCTGCGCGAATCGCTATAATTTTGTTGTACCAATATTCCACTCCTGTAGCAAGGTTGATTTCATTCAACTCTTCCCCAAGACGCGTATTCTTTTTGATTTGTTCTGTTCCGTCTTCGTTGTATAGTGTTTTGTTATTTTCATCCTTCAACGCAGCACCTGGGGCATCTGTAAAAGACTGCAACATCCCAGCAATAACACCAACATCATTCTGTTTTCCTGCAAGGATATTTCCATCTTTGTCAAATCTTGGTGGTGTGGGAACCAATAATTTTTGCAATTCAAAAGACCAAGTCAAGGAATTGAATTCATCAAAATCGAATTTGAAAGCATTTCCAATTTTCAAATTGGTTGGAATGAAATCTCTTTTTGCTAAAGAGGAATAAGCTACTTTATTTCCAATGTTGTTGATGGTCGCTGCAAACGTATACGTTCCTTTTGTTTTACCAAATTTTGCATTGTCATTGAAATACGTGAAAGACAAATCCGCTGCACCTGCACGAGCTGGTTTAGAATCTATACCAGCAATAATCAAACCGCCTGTCAAATTTGAATTCGCAAAACTACCGTTTACGCCAATCGCCATTCTTTCAGATAAACGGAATGCATACGATCCTGTAAATTGAAACTCAGCAGGCTTATCTTCCCGAATGTAATTAGCTTGCCCATCCGTAAAGGTAATCGCACCCAAACTGAAATAACGCATGGCACCACCAATGACATGACGATCACTAATTTTGTGGTAACCAGACAAGTAGGATAAATGAATATCATTGGTTAACTGGCGCAACCAAGGCACATACGATAGGCCAATTTCATTTTTGTCCTTCGAAAATATCAAATTGGACGTATTCCAATAAATTGACATGGAGCTTGGACTTAATGCCGTTCCAGCATCTCCCATACCACCCGCTCTTGAATCTGGCGTGATGGACATGAAGGGTAAAGCCGTTGTAATCGTATTGAGTTGTAAATCGCTCTGCTCTACTCCACTGCTTGTTGGTTGTGCAAAATAAGCCATTGGCGTTAGGGCGATAATAGAAAATATGATTTTCTTGAACATGAATTTTTTTTGAGTTGACAAATATACGGTTTTCGACCTTTTATATTGTGTGAATTATTTTAAAATAACTAATTTTTCTAATTTTTCAGCCGTACCACCGTCGTCTGTTTTAATCTTCAAACGGTACACATAAACACCCTTTGCCAACTGGTCTCCAAAATCATCTTTTCCATCCCAAGGAATACCTTCCGTTCTAAAACCTTTGGTGTTTACCAATGTATTAATCGTCTTCACTAATTTTCCAGAAATAGAAAAAATCTGTATTTGTGACTCCAGGGCAGCATTTACTTGATTGTGCTCAAAGAAAAACTGGGTACTCGTGGTAAACGGGTTGGGATAATTCAACACATGCGATAATTCAGGCGACTCTTTTTCCTTTACCACAAATTCCAAAGTTCGTTCCGTAGAATTGTTGTTCACATCCCATGCCTTGAATGTTAAGGTATGAGGGCCTGGAGCAATTTTACTCATGTTGTAATTCACTTGCCCCGATTTATAGGTATCCAAATCCGATAAGTAATATTCGTTCAAAATGATGGGAGCAGCAGAATTGGCATCCACCACGGCCGTTAAATCATGTCCTATTCCATTTCCAACGGCGTTGATACCATTTTCATCAAATAACTTCACCAATAAAATCGGAGTTTCGTTGGTCAACCCTCCGTTAACGAATGAAAAATCATTCATAAACAATTCCACTACTGGACCTTGGTCATCTGCAATTCCATCTGGATTAATCCCGCCGACAATCACTGTCGTATCCGAACCCATTGCATCCGTAGTAGCGTTGTATCCATACAAACTTATTTTTCCATTTCCATACGTGAAATCAATGTCTTTGGGAACAACAAATGTCATTTTGAAATACCCGTTTTTCACGGTCACCTGTCCTTTGAACAAAGCATTTTTTTGCTGAACATACGGCACAACCCACGTACCAGGATCTTGCGCTAAGGTGTACTCTGTTTTTGGCTTATCAAAAATAGTCGGAGTCGCAAAACCATTGAAATCGGTTAAAACATTTCCGAATAAATCCTCAAAATGACCCACCAATGTAATCTTGTCCAAGGCTCTCACCGTGTCACTCAAGTTCGTGCTTCCTTCTCTATAAATACTATCCGATTTTGCTGCCAACCTAGGCATAGCGATGCGCAAAGCGGGATCACCAATTAGTGTAAAGCTTCTTTTATTGGCAGAAGCCGCCGTTGTATTTTTGGTTGTCATCATGATATCTCCGAACGTTCTAGGTAAACTATCCGCATCACGCAGGAAAACTTCTTTGTAAAATTTCAATCCGGTATCAGAATTAACATCAAAATAGACTGAACGTGTAGTTGTCATCAAGGCTATTGCGCCTCCGTTTGGATTCAGCGAAACCAATTCACCTGCTGAAACTCGATCTGGATCATCGTACTTCGTAAATTCACAAGTAGCAGAAACAACCAACGGAAAGGCATTGCTGTTTTTCCAGGTGTTGATTTGTGGAATTGTAATAATTCGTTCTTCCGCTACGCCAACTTCTCCTCCGTGACCAACGTAATTAATTAAAAGTGAACCTCTTCTGAAATGATCACTAATCGCATCGTTTACTGCAGGATACCTTTGTCCGCCCGCACCTGAAATTTGCTGATAGGCATCGCTGTAAATTTTATCGACATTCATTTCTTTTCGATAGGATCGAACAATATCGACTTGTGGCTCTAAATCGCGCATGACAAAATCGTACCCCGCACCAATGCTCATATCCATGTCATCTGAAATTTGTACATATTTCATTCTCCAATCACCGAAGGTATTCAATGTACTTGCGGTAGGGCAATCACAATCTCCTGGGTCGGAATAGAAAGAAGAACCATTTTTTAAATAATGTTCAATCTTGTCTACTTGTTCTTTCGCTATTTGCTGTGAAGAAACTAATAAACGACCAACTCCTATATCCACCATATCACTCGGTGAAAAAGATTCCAATTCATCAAGCATTCCAAAATAATCATCTGAAACCATAGCTCCAATGTGATCTTCACTTACTTCTACCTCATACGTCATGATGTAGTTCGCATTTGAAACTTTGTTTCGATGATCAAAAGTTCCATCACCAAACAAGAGTAAATGCTTTGGAGGATCATTCGTTACTTGACCTCTATCATAAAACATTTTGGCGAAAAACCGAATCGCCGTTGCATCCTTCATCCCAGAACTATACTCATTGAAAATTTGATCTTGAGTTACCACATGCACACTTAACCCTTCACTTCGGTGCAAATCTGCTAATCGATTCGCTTGACTAAGAAATTGATCTGGACTCACAATTAACATATCTGCTTGAGGCAAAGCATGTAAATTTTGAAAGTCAACATTTCCTACTCTTGTCGGAGTAGCGTAATTCTGTCCATTGCTGGCTACAAATTCTTTTATTTCGTCTGTTGGTAAAACAAATTCATAATCTGTCCCAACCAGATTCGCTTGAACAATTTTTGGTTGATGACGATCGGTAACATCCCAAATGAAGACAGAAGGATTCACATTTGACAGGTAAAATTTTCCGACATTTCCAACTCCAACTGACCTCAAATCTCTAAAACTCATTTCATCACCATAAAAAATCAGACTTCTTCTGGCGTTAATATTGATATAATCCAAATAGGTTAAAACACTCGGACTGTTTCTTGAAACCGTTAAATTCAAAGTGAAATTGGCGCTTGGGTTTGCCCAAGTAGAATTAATGATTTTCCGACTGTAATCACCATTTCCGCCAATTGGAACGTTTTCTGTAAAGAGGGTTGTGCCAGCAATCGTAGCTTTTATTGAGTTGGCTGCAGAACTTCCAGAATTTCCAGCAATAGCAATTTTAAAGGTAGCTGGCGATGAGGAAACTACATTCGGGATGGAATAACCATAGTTGTACGATAAATTCACATCAAACAAATCTCCGTACCAACGCTGTCCACCTTTCACAAGATTCGTCAAGTCTTTTTCTGTATGTAATCGAGCACTCATTTCGGTGATGGTGTGCGTAGGTGTTGCGGCAGTTGAACCTTCATACGACATGCGAAGTGGAATGTCATTTTCATTTACATTGATGTAATAATAAGAATAGTCGCTGTAAACATTGGTGTTCAGTTGAAATTCTGCCGTTCCATTCGCCAACCAACGGTGGGGTCCCCAACCATAAAACAAAACATAATCGGTATCATCAAATACACCATCCGCATCTCCGATAATTTGAATCGCGTTCTTTGCCAAATCATCGGTCCGTGGAACTGAATTCAATTCTGGCAACATGCCATCACCGTTTCCGAAAATATTTAAATGAGCGGGATTTAAATTCGCGACATCAATACCGCACGCTTCTAAAAACGGCTTATCCAACTTATAAATACCATCCGAAGTAACACTGATTTTATACCAACTTCCTGAACCTTCTTTCAAAACCGAGTTCGTCACAAAACTTTTCGCTTGAATTGGTTTTCCAGTTTTTTTCTGAACAGTAAGCACTCCGTTTACGCTACCAATTCTTTTCAACGTACCATTTTCAGATAGGTACGGGAAGAAATCAATGACAGCATATTGTTTCCCGCCTCCATTTCTTACCACAAAATCCGGCTGAAAATCTTTCGGAATCTCAATTCCTTGGTCCATTAAAAATTTAGCATCTGTCTCATCGCTGGGCAGCGTTTCGTAAGATTCCAATTCAAAAGAATAAGACAAAGATTTATCCAATTCTTTCACCCAGTAAAAATTAGGCTTGTTCAAGCTGTACGCTTGATCCTTGATTTGTGGGATTTTAAAAATTTTATTGTCTTGATTGATTTCCTTCGGTTGAAGCCAATCAATAGATACCTCTATTTTTTCTTGAGCAAAAGCGATTGATCCAAATAGTAGCCAACTAATGAGAAAGAATAATAAACTTGTTTTTGTCATTGTACAAATATCAATTTTCTTAGAAAGAACATGAAATAAAACGGCGTATTTGTCGGATTATTTCAATTCAATGTAACTTTTAACATCCGGAGGAGTTATATTCCTTTTAGACCTTACTTTTCATTAACGTCAAGAGGAACCAAATGGTTTGAAAAAAATAAAATAGTAAGAGTTTTAAAAAAATACTTGTAACTTTTTTCGTGGGTAACGTTAAAAGATTAAATTTGTCAGTTGTAGAATCATGAACAAACAGAAAATTAATATGCAATTCTCCAAATTACTCTTCGTTGCCATCATCGGTTTAGGCCTAGTAGCTTCGTGTGCAAGAGAAACATCTTCCAATACGGGTTGGGAATATAACAACCCCAACAATGGCGGTTTTCAAAAGGTTCCATTCGTGGATCAGGAAACTGGACCAGGTTTGGTTTTAATTGAAGGTGGTACTTTCACCATGGGACAATCTGAAAATGATGTAATGTTTGACTGGAACAATCGTCCAGCTCGTGTTACCGTATCCTCTTTTTACATGGATCAAACAGAAGTAACCAATTTCAACTGGTTGGAGTACATGTACTGGGTAAATCGTGCGTACGGTGAAAGTTATCCAATGGTATACAAAAACGCTTTGCCAGATACACTTTGCTGGCGTTCGAAATTAGGTTTCAATGAGAAGTTTGTTGATTATTACCTTCGTCACCCTGCTTACAGAGATTACCCTGTAGTTGGTGTTTCTTGGTTGCAAGCATCCGACTATTGCAAATGGAGAACGGACCGTGTAAACGAATACATTTTGATTCGTGAAGGAATCTTGGATTTCAATACCGAGCAAAAAGATGATGGAGTATATACTTCCGAATCTTATTATGCTGGTCAATATGAAGAAGCTGTTCGAAATAACATTACCGATTTAAATCCATCGAATGTGGATGGTAAAAGACTTGGAAAACGTATCGTTCGAATGGAAGACGGTATTATGCTTCCGCGTTATCGCCTCCCAACGGAAGCGGAATGGGAATTTGCTTACTATGGTTTGGTAGGGAACTTACAGCCCGGAACGGAAGTTATCTCAGAAAGAAGAAATTATCCGTGGGATGGGCATTTTGTTCGTCAAGAAGATCCGAAAGTTCAAGGAGCTATTCGTGCGAACTTTGTTCGTGGAAAAGGAGATTACATGGGTGTTGCTGGAAACTTGAATGACGGCGCTGACGTAACTGCTCCTGTTGAATCCTATTGGCCAAATGATTACGGCTTGTACAACATGGCGGGTAACGTATCCGAATGGGTTTTGGATGTTTACCGTCCTTTGAGTTCAGAAGATTTTGATGAATTCAGACCGTTCAGAGGAAATGTTTTCAAAACGAAAGTATTGAACAACGAAGGTGTTATCGACATCAAAAATGCTCAAGTACAATATGACATTCATGGAATGAAAGAGTACTTGAACGAATTTGAACGTATTCGTTACCAACGTATTTCAGCTAAACAACACGACATCAATGACACAGTGGTTACGTCTGGAATCATGAAAACAGTTGAATCAAGAAATCCAGTTCGTGAAGGATACGCTCCGGATCCGTTCTACACATCTCACCGTAATGAGAAAGATTCAGTTGAGTTGGCCTTGCTTGGCAAAATCAATCACATGTTGGACTTGTCCATCAACGATTTGAACAACAAACATGATATCGAAGCGAATACAAGAATTCAAGATGAAATCTTTGATGGTATTTTTGCAGATGAATTGCGTGAAGGTCCAGATGGCGAAGAATACGCGTTTGACGTAATCTCTATGTTGAGAGAAGGTTTCACGGATTTCATTATCAATACACCGGGTCAATTGAAATACAGAAATGTTACCGAGGAAGAAAACATCGGTCGATTGAACTACAGACGTGATGACTATATTGATTACTTGGATGGAGACATCGAAAGCTCTTTGTCTTACAACAACGACGATCGTAAAAATGCTATCAACCAAGCAACAAGAAATCCAAACTTAGTGATGTACCAAAATGAGTATGAACAATATGGTTTGGATGGAAGTGTTATTGCGCCGAAAGATAGAACTTCATGGCCGTCCACTTTGATTTCTGATAAATCACGCGTGTACAAAGGTGGTTCTTGGAAAGACAGAGCCTATTGGTTAGTTGGAGGAAATCGACGTTATTTGGATGAAGATCAATCCATGAGTACTTTAGGATTCCGTTGTGCTATGGATCGAATCGGTTCGCCAATGGGTATGAACTACGCCGGCACGAAAAAAGAAAAGAAAAGATAGAAAATTGAATTATAAAAAAAAACGTCCTTCCATTTGAAAGGGCGTTTTTTTTGACCAAAAGATATGGAACAACTGTATTCACTTTTTTTAAAAAGTTCTGGAGTTTGCACGGACACGCGCAAGATTGAAAAGGATTGCTTTTTTGTGGCTCTAAAAGGCACAAATTTCAACGGCAACACCTTTGCTGAAGAAGCGATTAAACAAGGTGCTCTATGCGCTATTGTCGATGAAGTCAATTATAAAACGAGTGAGCAAACAATTCTTGTAGAAGATTCTTTGAAATTTCTTCAAGACTTGGCGCTTTATCATCGGAAACAATTCACCATTCCTGTAATTGGTATCACCGGAAGTAATGGGAAAACTACCAGCAAAGAATTAATTGCTGCGGTATTATCCGAACAATACAACGTTCATTATACAAAAGGTAATTTGAACAACCACATTGGTGTTCCTTTAACTTTATTGGCATTAAACAAAACGCATGAAATCGCCCTGATCGAAATGGGGGCCAACAAATTCAAAGACATCGCTGAATTGTGCGCAATAGCCGAACCAACAATGGGTATGATTACGAATATCGGGAAAGCACATTTGGAAGGATTCATCAATTTTGAAGGCGTGCTAAAAACCAAGAAAGAATTGTACGATTCTATCAGCAGAACGACAGGCAAAATTATTTACAACGCGGATGATTCTATTTTAACGGATATTCTGCCTGGAAATACTAAAAATATATCTTATGGACAAAACAATTCATCGGCCTACATTTCCGGTGAACTAATGGAGCAAACTCCGTTTGTTCAACTGCAATGGTCTTCAGAGGCCTACTCCTCTCCTACCATTTCTACAAACTTGGTAGGTGAATACAATTTCTACAACTTTTTAGCAGCGATTACCTTTGGTCGATTGTTTGATGTAAGCCCTGAGAAAATAAATCACGCTCTAAGTCAGTATACGCCCACGAACAATCGTTCTCAAGTCAACAAAACCGATAAGAATACCATCATCGTTGATTGTTACAACGCCAATCCAACAAGCATGGAATCAGCGATACGCAGCTTTTCAATGATTGAACACGACAAGAAAATCGCAATCTTAGGTGATATGCGCGAGCTCGGGCACGAGGAAGTAGCAGAACACAAAAAAGTCCTTGCGTTATTGAAAACCCTAAAAATAGACGCTATTTTGGTTGGCAACGTATTTTCTTCGTTGGCAGAAGATGTAAAAACCTATGCTTCGGTGGATTTATTAAAAGAGGAATTGGAAAATGTTCCCTTAGAAAATGCCTTGGTTTTGCTGAAAGGTTCGCGCGGAATTCAATTGGAGAAGCTGCTGGACGTTTTGTAACAAAAAAAGCCCATCCTTTCGAATGAGCTTTTTATCAGAATTCAATGATTCAATCTATTATTTCAGGATATTTCTAGAAATTACAATTTTCTGTACTTCTGACGTTCCTTCGTAAATCTGTGTAATTTTCGCATCACGCATCAAACGTTCTACATGGTATTCTTTCACAAATCCATATCCACCGTGGATTTGAATCGCTTCTACCGTTTGTTCCATTGCTACTTTCGAAGCGTACAATTTCGCCATAGCAGAAGATTGGTCGTAATTTCTACCCATGTCTTTGTCTGTCGCTGATTTATAGACCAACAAACGCGCTGCCTCAATTTCTGTTGCCATATCGGCTAATTTAAAGGCAATGGCTTGGTGTTTGTAAATTTCTTGACCGAACGCTTTTCTTTGTTTTGAATACGCCAAAGCCAATTCCAAACCTCCAGCAGCAATACCTAAAGCTTGCGCCGCAATACCGATTCTACCGCCAGAAAGAACTTTCATAGCAAAAGTAAATCCAAATCCATCTTCACCAATTCTATTTTCTTTTGGCACTTTTACGTCATTGAACAACAAGGTATGCGTGTCACTTCCTCGGATTCCCAATTTATCTTCTTTCGCTCCAACGACAAAACCTTCCATTCCACGTTCTACAATGAAAGCATTGATCCCTTTGTGCCCCGCTTCCACATTCGTTTGAGCAATCACTAAGTAAGTAGATGCCGTTGAACCATTGGTAATCCAGTTTTTGGTTCCGTTCAACAAGTAATAATCGCCTTTGTCGATTGCTGTAGTACTTTGAGAAGTTGCATCCGAACCCGCTTCTGGTTCCGACAAACAAAACGCCCCAATTTTAGCTCCTGTCGCCAAGTCAACCAAATATTTTTGTTTTTGCTCTTCCGTTCCGTATTTTTCTAAACCCCAACATACCAAGGAATTGTTAACAGATAGACAAACGGCTGCAGAAGCATCTACTTTTGAAATTTCTTCAATCGCTAAAGCATAAGACATTGTATCCATGCCGCTTCCACCGTATTGTGGATCAACCATCATTCCTAAAAAACCAAGTTCACCCAATTGCTTCATTTCTTCCACGGGAAAACGTTGTTCATTATCTCTGGCAATTACTCCTGGCTTCAAAATATTTTGAGCAAAATCTCTTGCTGCCGTCTTCACTGCTAATTGTTCTTCTGTTAATTCAAAATTCATCTGTTAATTCGATTTTATTATTCGCAAATTAATTGCAAATTTACGTTAATATTTTCATTTGATACACTAGCTATAACATGTCAAAGTTCGAAATTGTTGGATTAATGTCTGGAACTTCTTTGGATGGTTTGGATATCACGCATACCATCTTCTCCAAAGTAGACGGAAAATGGACATTTCAGTTAAAAAACGCCTTGACTTTTCCTTTTTCCAATGACGTAAGAAATTCTTTAAATCACGCCAAAGAACTCTCCGTTTCGTCCCTTCAACAATTGAACAAACAGTTTGGGAGAGAAATGGGGAGATTGGTCTTGCAATTTTTAAAAGAGAAGAAAATCGATGCATCAGCGATTGATGTGATCGCCTCTCACGGGCAAACCATTCTTCATCAACCAGCCAATGGCTTTAGTTTGCAAATTGGATGTGGCAGCAGCTTGGCATTTACAACCGGTATTCCCGTTATCAATGATTTCAGAAACAAAGACATCATTGCCGGTGGACAAGGTGCTCCTTTGGTTCCTATTGGCGATAAACTCTTATTTTCGGACCAAGCGGATGCTTTTTTGAATCTGGGTGGCTTTTGCAATTTGTCGTTTAAAAATTCACACGACGAATGGAAAGCGTTTGATATTGGCCCGTGTAATCTGCCCTTGAACCGGCTTGCGGAACAAAAAGGGAAATCTTTTGATAAAAATGGCGATTGGGCAAGAAAGGGAACCGTTGATTTTTTCCTCTTGGACTTGCTAAATAAAATCCCTTACTATTCATTGGATTCAGCAAAATCGCTGGGTACGGAATGGTTGGATGAAGAATTTTACCCATTGATTAAATTTTCCAAAAACACGGATGACAATCTCTGTACGATCGTTGAACATGTGGCCATCCAAATTTCGAAAGCCACAGAAAATAAGCCCATTAAAAAAATGTTCGTTACGGGAGGTGGCGCCCATAATGCTTACTTAATAGAACGTTTGAAACATTATTGTTCGGCTGAAATCCTTTTGCCATCGAAAGAAATTATTGATTTCAAAGAATCTATCATCTTTGGCTTTTTGGCTGCCTTGTATTTGGCAAAGGAATTCAACAACGTTCCCTCGGCAACGGGTGCTTCCAAAAATGTAATTGGAGGAGTTTATCATTGTCCTTAGAAAAGATTTTGATGGATTTTCAAAGCTATGCTTCGGATAGTTTATTAAATTTGCGCAACAATTTTATAGTACAATGAAAGATTTGCTCGAAAAATTTGAAAACAAACAACCAGAAATTGTTTTTGAATGGAAAGACCCAGAAACCGAAGCCGTTGGTTGGGTGGTAATTAACTCTCTTCGTGGCGGTGCAGCTGGTGGCGGTACGAGAATGAGAATAGGATTAGACAAGCGAGAAGTCGAATCATTGGCGAAAACAATGGAGGTAAAATTCACAGTAGCGGGTCCTCCAATTGGTGGTGCCAAATCTGGAATCAATTTCGATCCAAAGGATCCAAGAAAAGAAGGAGTTTTGAGACGTTGGTATGCAGCCGTTACGCCTTTATTAAAACATTACTACGGTACAGGTGGTGATTTGAACGTGGATGAAATTCACGAAGTAATTCCCATGACGGAAGATTGCGGTGTTTGGCATCCACAAGAAGGTGTGTTCAACGGCCATTTTCAACCAAGAGAATCTCAAAAAATAAATAGAATCGGTCAATTGCGTTACGGCGTTTTGAAAGTGATCGAGGATGCAAAATACACGCCTGATGTTGCAAGAAAATATGTGATCGCAGACATGATTACCGGTTACGGCGTTGCTGAATCCGTTCGTCACTATTACAACATTTGGGGTGGCGACTTGAAAGGGAAACGCGTGATTGTTCAAGGCTGGGGAAATGTAGGTTCTGCTGGAGCTTATTATTTGGCCCAAGAAGGGGCTATTATTGTTGGTATTATTGACCGAGTTGGTGGATTGATCAACGAAAATGGTTTTTCTTTTGAAGAAATCAAAGATTTGTTCTTAACGAAAAACGGAAACGAATTGGTGCATCCGAATATGTTGTCGTACGACGAAGTAAATGCGAAAATTTGGGATTTGAAAGCAGAAGTTTTCATTCCTTGTGCTGCTTCTCGTTTGATTACAAACGACCAATTGATGCGCATGATCAACAGTGGCATGGAAGTTATTTCAGCTGGAGCGAATGTTCCATTTGCTGATCCTGAAATTTTCTTTGGACCAATTGCTGATTACGCGGATGAACATCTTTCCATCATCCCAGATTTTATTTCCAATTGTGGAATGGCGCGCGTTTTTGCTTATTTGATGAGTAATGACCTGGGTGAAATATCAGATAACGGAATTTTCACTGATACCAGTGACATCATTCGAAAAGCGATGGAAAAAACCCATCAAAAAAGACCGAATAAAATTGGTATTGCAAAAACGGCCTTCAGTATCGCCTTGGAACAATTAGTTTAATGTTAAACCTATAAAAAAGAAATATGGAAATTTTTATTTTAATCATTTTTATCCTTGGATATGTAGCCATCACAATAGAGCATTCTTTGCGTCTGGATAAATTAATTCCTGCACTCCTCATGATGGCAATTAGTTGGGCAGCAATTGCTTTGGGAATGGATTCCATTATAACGTGGTTTGATCCGCAAGCTGGCGGCATAATTAGTCTTTCTGATATGGATCACGAACAAAAAATGCATCTTTTAGAAGAAACATTATTACATCATTTTGGTAAGACAGCCGAAATACTTGTATTCTTGATGGGAGCCATGGCAATCGTTGAAATGATCGATCATTTTGAAGGTTTTGCCTCCATAAAAAAACTAATAAAAACGAAGAAAAAAGTAACTCTTTTGTGGATTATTGCTGGTATGGCCTTTGTATTATCTGCCATTATTGATAACCTAACAGCAACGATTGTTCTGATTTCCATTCTTCGAAAAATAGTTCCTGAACAAAAAGATAGAATGTGGTACGCAGGCTTCATAATTATTGCTGCTAACGCGGGTGGGGCTTGGACGCCAATTGGTGACGTTACAACGACGATGCTTTGGATGGCTGGTAAAGTAACAACGGGAAAATTGATGACATTATTGTTAATTCCTTCCCTACTTAACATCATTGTACCGGCTGTAATAGGCTCGTTTTTGCCTGCTTTTAGAGGGAATGTTGAGAGTGTACAATCAGAAGAAAAGACAAATAAATATGGTGGCAGAATGCTTATTATTGGTTTATTACTGGTTGTTTTCGTTCCAATCTTTAAAACAATCACGCATTTACCACCCTACTTGGGCATGATGATGTCATTGGCAATCTTTGCAATTATTGCTGAATTTTATTCAAAAAGACATTTTTCGTTCACTCATCCTGAAATCGCAGTTGAAGAGCCTCATCATAAAGGACCCACTATGCATGCACTATCCAAAATTGAAATGCCATCTGTTCTTTTCTTCTTAGGTATTTTAATGACCGTTGCAGCGATGGAATCAATGGGATTGATTTTTAACTTTGGTCAACAAGTGAGTGCAACTATTCCTCAAAGTGTGTTTGTTACGTTAATGGGAATCAGTTCAGCTGTTATTGACAATGTACCTTTGGTAGCTGCAAGTATTGGAATGTTCCAAGAAGCTGCTGATGCAAATGTTTGGCATGAAGTTGCGTATGCTGCTGGAACAGGTGGTAGTATGTTAATTATTGGATCGGCAGCAGGTGTTGTTGCCATGGGAATGGAGAAAATATCATTTGGCTGGTATTTGAAAAACATCACGATTCTTGCCTCAATTGGATATTTCGTTGGCATTGGATTTTTGTTTCTATTTACATAAATTCGAGCAATAAAGATTATTTCTACGATTTATTTTGCTTTGTCATCTGTAACAAAATTCTTTTTTTTTCGTATTAACTTATAATTAAATAATTACAGATTTTTTAGTTTAAAATGCACTAGCCTTGAATATATACATTTATTAAGCGTTTATAAATTATGAGTTTATCATTTTTACTTCAAGTAACAGGAATTGCAGATACAGCTGCAACGGCTGTAGAATCCATAGGAACGAAAGAACAGTCTCTTTGGACCATTGTTGCGCGATCAAGCGTAGGTTTTGGTTTGGTCATTAACATCGCCTTGACGTTGATGCTGGGTTATGCTGTTTTCGTCTTTGTAGAACGTTTTTTAGCCTTGCGCAAAGCGAGCAACGAAGAAGATAATTTCTTATCTAAAATCAAAGAATATTTGTCAGAAGGAAAAATTGATCAAGCGAAAGATTTTTGCGCTCGTTCAACTTCACCATCCGCGCGTATGTTGGAAAAAGGAATTGCTCGAATAGGTAAACCAATTGAAAGCATTGCAGCTTCGATTGAAAACACAGGTAAGTTGGAAGTGCTTCGTTTAGAACAACGACTTTCCTTCTTAGCAACCGCAGCAGGTGCTGCTCCGATGATTGGATTCCTCGGAACGACCATTGGTATGGTTGTTGTGTTTATTGACTTGGAAAATGCAGCCGCTTTGGAAATCAAAACGATTGCTCCAGGAATCATGACAGCGATGGTTACCACCGTTGCGGGTCTAATTGTTGGTATTATTTCTTTCATGGGTTACAACTACTTGGTAGGCCGAATTGGTAAAGTAGTGTACCAAATGGAAAATGCAGCGCTAGAATTCATGGATTTGTTGAACACACCCGGAAAATAAATTATGGACTTAGGATCAAGAAATAAAATCAAGCTTGAGGGCGGGATGGCTTCCATGACGGACTTGGTCTTCCTTTTGCTCATATTTTTCATCATCATGAGTTTGATGTCGAACAATCAAACACCCTTGGATTTACCGAAAACGGATGAACAAGTTCAACCTGATACCAATCCGGTTCAAGCCATGGTAATGATTACGCAAGACAACAAGTACGTTGTAATGCCCGGTGGATCCATGGATAAACCGATGGAATTTGATGAAATCAAAGAATTAACGGCGCAAGCAGTCATGAACTCAGGACAATTGAAACTGAAAGTGGCTGGTCACCGAGAAGCGTCTTACGAAGCGGTTTTCAAAGTTCTTGCTTTGGCACAAGCCAACGAATGGGATCCCGTAATTGCTTACGATAAATAAACAGTAGTATGTCTGCAATACCAGTTTCAACTAAAAAAGACGAGCAAATCGGCCTCATTGGGGCTGCCGTTGCTTTGTTGATTCTTTTTTTGATCCTGATTTTGATCAAATACCAAATTGCGGATCCAAAACCTGAACCGTTGAAGCAACCCGCTACAACCGAAATCAATGAAATTGTTTTGGAGAATTTGAAAGTTGAAACAGGCGGTGGAAGCGAAGGAACACCTTCCGATGAACCCGTGACTCCTCCAAAACCGGAGACACAGCAAGTTTTAACCAAAAAAGACAACGAAAACACCAAAGTTCCAACGGGAAAAGGAACCAAAACCAATGCCCCCAATTCGCAAAATGACCCTTCCAATTCCAAACAATCCAACAATCCCTTTGGCAGTGGAGGAAGTGGACAAAACGGAACCGGTGGCGGTAAATTTGGAAACGATGCAGGAGCAGGTTCGGGAACTGGCCCTGGTGGAGTTGGTAATGGTGATGGACGAACGCGACTGAATGATCCTCGCGTAGAAGACATTGTTTCAGATGACAATCACAGAATCAACTTGCGATTGACCATCAATGCTGAGGGAAATGTAGTGGACGTACGGAATATCGCTTCTCAAACTACCACAACCGACCAGCGAATACTCAATCAAGTAATTGCGGCCGTCCGGAATCAAGTCAAGTACAATAAAAAAGCCGGTGCTACATTGGAAATTGTTTATCTAACGGTGAACTTAAGTGCAACCTAAATCGTATTCAGAAACGATTGATTGGCTATTTCAGCGCTTCCCTTCTTATCAAAACATTGGCGCTTCTGCCTACAAGCCAGGCTTAGAAAATATTCTTTCTCTATGCGAAGCATTTGGCAATCCTCAAAATCGATTACAATTCGTGCACATTGCAGGCAGCAATGGAAAAGGTTCCACCTCCTCTATCTTGGCCTCTTTTTTGACCGAAAACGAATTGAAAACAGGTTTATTCACCTCGCCGCATTTGGTTGATTTCCGAGAACGAATTCGTGTAAATGGAGAAATGATTTCGGAAGCTGAAGTGGTAGATTTCTGCGAGAAAATAAATCAAATTACGCTCGATTTTGAACCTTCCTTTTTTGAAATCACCTTTGTGATGGCGCTGGATTATTTTAACACGCAAAACTGCGAAATATGTGTCATAGAAACGGGATTGGGCGGCAGACTAGACGCTACCAATGTAATTACCCCACTCCTTTCCATCATCACAACCATCAGCTTAGAACACACTAATTTCCTCGGAAATGATTTGAGTAGTATCGCTTTCGAAAAAGCTGGAATTATCAAAAAAAATGTGCCCGTCGTCATCGGTCATAAAAATGAAATCACTTTTCCAGTATTTTCAGAAAAAGCACGATTAGAAAATGCTGAAATGCGCTTCGCAACCGACCACTTCTTCCCTATTCCAGACAATTTTCCGCTTTTGGGAGACTACCAGCGACAGAATTATCAAACCGTTTGCTCGGGTATCGAAATTTTAAGGAATCACTTTCCTACGCTTTCTATGGATAAAATGGAAGAAGCTTTGAAAAACCTACAATCCAATACCGGTTTCCAAGGCAGATTGCAAATCATGGAAGAAAATCCACGGGTATTGTTTGATGTTTCGCACAATGCCGAAGGAATTAAAGCAACCTTGGATTATTTAGAAAGGGAGAAAACAACTTTGAAAATAATATATGGCTCCAGTGCCGACAAAAATTTCGACGAAATTTTTCCTCTTTTCTCACCGCAACACACCTACTTTTTTACGGAATTTGAAAATAATAGAAGTGCCACAATCGAAATTTTGAAGGAAAAGGCAGCCAAACAACATTTGAATGCAACTTTTTTTAAAAATCCATTGAACGCATTAACAGAAGCTAAACATCTGTCTAACAATACGGAAACAATACTGGTTTTTGGAAGCTTCTTTTTATTGCACGATTTTTTAAAATAATTTTCATTTTTATGGTTGCAAATAAAAAAAAGCTGATTATATTTGCACTCGCGTTTGAGGAAAGCGATTCTCACAGCGAAAATTTAGGGAGTTTAGCTCAGTTGGTTTAGAGCATCTGCCTTACAAGCAGAGGGTCGGGGGTTCGAATCCCTCAACTCCCACAAAAATCCTTGACTATCAATTAGTTGAGGATTTTTTATTTTAGCCCTATTAGCCGATAAAGTTAAAATATAGCTTGTTTTATCGTCTCACATGCAAATTTACCTGCAAATTTCTTGACAGTAAAAGACTACAACACCAAGTAGTCATGATACATTTAAAAGTTACCTGTGATCATCGCAGAACTAAAAAGAATGGAACACACCCTATTGTGTTTCGCATCACATTAAACGGCAAATCACGCGACATTGCAAGCGGGTATTCCTGCCACGCTGATGATTGGGATGAAAGCAATTGCCGCATTAAACCTAAGTCAGACCAATTAGCTGTTGAAGCAAAAAGAATACACGACCAACATATTGCATTGTTAGAGAAAATCAGAGACCTAGAATTAAAAGACTCTGAATTAAACAACATTCAATCTGTGAAGGATGCTTTATCACACAAATCATCTTCAGATATTACAGTGCACAGCTTTTGGCTTCAAGAAACAAAACGTTTAGAAACCTCAAAACATTTTGGAAATGCCCGCAATTACAAAAGCGCTAAACTTGGTATAGAGAAACATTCTACTCTTAAAATTCCATTTAAAGCAATAGATTACCGTTGGCTAACTGAATTGGAAACAAAAATGAAATCCAGTGGTTTAAAAACGAACAGTATTGGCGTCTATTTTCGCGCTTTGAGAAGTATTTATAATTGCGCCATTAATAATGAGTTAATTGACGTCAATAGTTATCCGTTTAGAAGATTTAAAATTAAAAAAGAGTCTTCTACTCCTCGAGTGGCAACAATTAAAGAACTAAAAACTTTTTTCAAGCATACTCCTAATGAAAAAGATTACGCCTATAATGCATCCAATTATGGTAAACTAATCTTTTTATTACGAGGAATCAATTTTGCTGATTTAGCCATGTTAACTAAAAAAAATTTGAAAAATGGAAGGCTAATATATCATCGCCAGAAAACGCAAAAAATGTATTCAGTGGCGCTATTACCTTATACAATGAAAATACTCTCTTTATACGCCTCCAATGAGCGTAAAACGCTACTTCCAATACTCACAAATGAAGAATTTGATGATGTTGCAAACTTACCAGCCAAAATTATGCAACGTAGAAAAACATGCAACAAATGGTTGAATAAAATTGGTGAAAAATTGAAAATAGATGAAGCCCTTTCTACGTACGTTTTTAGGTACTCTCACGCCAACGCATGCAAGAAACTAGGATTTAGCAAGGATTTAATCTCTGAATCACTAGGGCACGGATATGGCTTAGCCGTTTCATCGGCCTATTTGGAAAATTATAATATTGAACTAGTTGATGAAATGAATAAAGTAGTTTGCAATGAAGTTATGAAGGGGGATTAGCTTCCCCCTTCTTTCTGTTATGAATTTTCTATGTTCCGAACAATCCTATCCAAGATATTACTTTTAATAAATCCATTGATTTTAGGTTTATCCTTCATTATTCTTACAAAAGACGGTGATATTCTATAATAGATCCAAACCAACGCTTTTCCTGAAACTTTTTTGAGCATTACTTCATCTCTGTGCTTTCTAAGAAGGATTACCTGCGGAGCGTTAATATCTCCATAACACATTGTCGCCACATAACATTTAGAGTTGTTTTCCTCACCTAACATTTCTTTTTGAAAACGTTTACCCCGACCGTAACAAGATTTGCAGATATAGTATTTCACTGATGGGTCAAAACCATCAGTGAACACGTATGTGTTGTCAATAGGTTCATTCCCGCATTTCCAACATACACCAATATCTATATGTCCATTTTTCTTGAGGAAATTGAATGCTTTTGTATCACATGCAATTCCACCGCCAAATACATCTTCAGGAAAGCCATCGCATTCCCAGATGGTAACTTCACCAGATTCTTTAAATTCTGAAGAATGTTCATCAATTATACCATTCTTGTTTAATACAGAACATAAATTTTGGACATGCTTTTTTAAATTTTCATTTTTAGTCATTGTAGATAAATCAAAGGTTATATTTGAAATTAAATTGTTGGCATTGTCCCCTAATACTTTCCATTAAATTTTATTTTGTCTCCCACAATTGACCGTTGTGGGGAAATCTTCCCCAAAAAACGAAACTATTGGCAAGTACGTAATTAATTGGGAGTGAAGCCCTTTTTTTGACTTTTAATGTTTTAAAACGGTGGAAATTGAAAATTCAATTTATCAAAAATTTCGTCATCCATTGTCAAGGGCATTTTGGTCCATAAATTATTCTCCACTCTTATTTGATTACCCATTAATTCCAAAGGTGGCTCAATGTCACTAAAAAAGCCCAAATAGCAAGTATTATATAGCAATTCAACCAAATCATCATTTGTTGATTTAGACATCGTTAAAAGGGCTCTAACAAAGACTTCGGGGTTATTCTCTGTGAACTCTGATGCTTTTACGAACATTTCTTTTTCATCATCAATTTTAATAGCTTGTACAATGCAAAACCTATCAGAAAAAGGAATTATTTCAAGCTCACCAAAATGGCTCACCAAAAGCTCACAAATTACCGTGTCAAATTCTGATTTTGTGTTAATTATAAGTCTGTACAATTTAATTATTGATTTTGTTGATAAATCCCTTTCATTTTCATTCTTCATTCTGATAATACTCATTCATAAAATCATCGGAACTAATTCCACATTGTCTCATTAAAATATCTGCCTCAAAAATTTTATCTAGATTTAATTTTCTGGATCTACCCATGGCACAGGCAAGGATAAGAAAGACTTTTTTTTGTTGTTCACCCATCCCAAATATTATCTGTGTAACTTCTTTATCAATTTCGTTAACAAACTTCTTTAAATCATCAATATCACATTGGAGATCCAGCATGTGCTGGTTCATAGCAAAGTTTCTGGATGTTGATTCAGAAAACTCTAAATTGGAGTCAACGGCTATTCCATAAAGAATTGCTAGAATTGCCTTTTTTTGAGTTTCATTAAATGACGTTTTCCAATTTCTTTTATAGGCTTCATCATTAAATGGGTTTTGACGATTTGTCGTTTTTAAAAATAAATTAAAGTCAATACCTATTGACTCTAATATACTACCTATATAAACAAATTCCATTTCCAATTCAAGACCATCAGATTTTAAAACGCCATCTAAACAATTCATAAGATATGTTTTTTGAGAAACACTAAACCCCATCAGCACTTCTATAATCAGGATTCGATTTTCTTCAGTATTATTTAGAATTTGATTTTCATTTAAGCCAAAATACTTAATTTCATTATGAATTCGTTGTATATAGCTTTGTTCCATTGGATGGAGTTCATCATCACCGGCTGCAACAACATAAAGAACGCTAATAAGTGCCTGTTTTTGCGCTTCTGAAAAACTTGGTACAGCTTTTACATCAAATACCTTATTTTGATTTTTTATATCGTTTGTGGTTTGCGCTTTACTTGGTTTAATATCTTCTTTATCCGTTATTCTCCATCCAAAATAGAATAAAATCAAATCTAAGATAAATACCACAGGGCTGAATTTATGATTCATCATATTACCCAATATTCCTAATGCGAAAAAAATTGCTAGTGCCCTAATCAGTGTTTTCATATTCAAAATTAATAAAATTTTACTACTTTTACGTAGTAACTGATTCGGGGTAACAAAATAAGTGTATCTAATTCATCTTTGCCTTATGGCACAAAAGGATGAATTTACAAACAAGGAACTTCAAAAACTTGCTAAACGCATTAAAGATTTACGCATTAAGAAAGGCTATTCCAACTATGAAAATTTTGCTTTTGACCATGACATCCCCAGAGCTCAATATGGCAGATATGAGAATGGTGAAGACTTAAGGTATTCTAGCTTGCTTAAGGTAATTAAAGCTCTAGATATATCAATACCAGATTTTTTTTCTGAAGGATTTTAAATCTCTATTAGCTTGTATAATAAAAATATAAGAAATCAATTTCTCAGCTAGTGAAAATTCATATCCTATACTGTAAAGGACTACCTTCTACATCGCCCGTATTAATTGAGTTTTATTTTCAAACAACAACTTTTGCGCTTTGAAAAAGTTGTACTTTTGCTCAAATGAAATTTTATGGTGGTATCTGAACCAAACGTTATTGTATTTGATGGAATTTGTGGATCAGGAAAAACGACAAGAGCCTTTGAACTAATCAATGAATTAACCACTATACCGCACTATGGTTCTAGAATGGACCCAAAGTTTATTTTCGTGACTCCTTTTACAATGGAGTGCCATAGGATTGCCGGGTCAATTCCGATTGAAATCCCAAGAGAACATGCCAATGATTATGACGGATATGATATTTCAGAACTTTCGGAAAGAGATGCAAACAAAGAGCAACGACGAGATAGTGATGGGAATGTAATTTATAGAGAACGTAAAGAAACAGATAGATTTTTTGTGTTACCGGTTAAACTAAGTGGCGGGAGGTTAGCAGGCATCAAAGAAGCCATTTATCATAATCAGGATATAGTTATTACGCATTCAGCTTTTCTACGTTTTGACATAGAACTTTTAAATTTAATAAAGCAACGAGATTATCAGCTGATAATTGATGAAACGCCAAATTTATTTGGAAGTATTACTGATCTAGCAGATGATATTACGAGTAATGATATTAGAAATCTTCAAAAAATTGGGAACATAACTTCAGATGAAAATGATATTGTGTCTTGGAATATTACAGAATCAGCAGAGCGATGGGATGTCTATGAAAAATTAAAATACTACATAGATCAAAAAAGAGTAGTTCAATATTCGGATGATGCAAGTATTTTCTTTTTGCGATTTATTCCTGAGTATTTTACCGCCTTTCGCTCAATTCACCTACTAACCTACATATTTGAAGGTAGCATCTGTAAATCCTACTTTGATCTCTACAATATATCTTACAGCGTAACAAAAATAATTCGAAACCATGGTGATCCTGCAGAGTATTGGAATTTAATTGAAATACCAAGGAACAATTCCTCAGAAATTCAAACATTAAGAATGAATTCCTTATCAAGTACTTGGTATAAAGGTAAAACGGCAACCCAAGTCTCGTTTATTAAAAAAGCCACTGAAAGCTTTTTCAACAATACTTGTAGAGGAATAGATGCAGATAAAAAACTGTGGACCGTTTATCTTGATCAGATCAATAAAGTAAAAGGTAAAGGCTATACAAAACAGTTTTTAAGTTTAACTTCAAGAGCTACCAATATATACAAGGATGTTGAGGCAGTTGCTTATTTGCTCAATCTTTATCCCTATACCCCTATTTCAAATTACTTTGCTGCAAAAAGATTTCCAGTAAATAATGATAAATATGCATTAGCTGAAATGTTACAATGGATTTTCAGAAGTAGAATTAGAAAAGGTGAATCTATTAAGCTTTTTTTACCTTCCCCAAGAATGAAAAAATTACTCGTTGATTGGATGGAAGAATTAAAAACAGAAAATTCTTCTTCAACGACAACTAATTAAAAATTAAGGCGCTACTATGCCGTTTTATACAAATACTGCTGAAACTCTATAAAAAGTTTTCTAATGCTCAAAACATCACCGCCTAATTCAGAAATTCCATCCGCTTGAGATTGGAAAAGACTTGATAGCAAAATGGGCAATTTAGCTTGATCCAACTCACTTTCGCCAGTTTCTATGTATTTACTCAATACAAACGCAATGAATTCCTTTTGTTTATCGCTCATTAAGGTGAAAATGGTGGCTTCTGCTGCCGCAACTCTTTCCGCACGCGTGATTGGCTTGATTTCACTATTAAAGACGTATTCAAGCACATCAAATAGGTCACTGTTTTCAGCATTTACCAGCTTTTTCAAGGCAGAGAGTTCCTCTGTTCCAAAACCTGCAGTTTCCAATTTTTCCAATAAGGTTTTACGTGTTATTGGATTGCTCCAAAGTTCACGCAACTCCGCTTCATCTTTAAAGAGATTTGGAAGCTCACCAAACAAGTTGTTCAAAAATGTTTCTGAGGAAATTGGTTTACCACCTGCATCCCAAAACAAGGTTTGCATCATGTGCTGAATTTCTAACTCTTTACCATTGTTGAGTTTAATTTTAACCACCTTTTTGCAAGTGCAAGGCACATTGCCGCACACTTGACATTCAACTGGCGTAGTTATATTGCAAACACAAGGGCTTTGTCCACAAACCTCACAAGGTTCATAGCTTCTTTTTTCGCATATACAAGGCGTGGTATTACATTTTGCACAAGCTACGGGTTCTTCGGGCTCTCCATCCCATTCAGGGTCTAAAAAGCGTTGATGAGCGTCTACAAAATCATAAATAGTAAAATAATCTTTGCCATCAAAGGTTCTCGTTCCTCTTCCAACTATTTGTTTGAACTCAATAATCTGATTTACTGGTCGCATGAGCACAATGTTTCTAACATTGCGGGCATCCACTCCAGTGGAAAGTTTTTGAGAAGTGGTGAGGACGGTAGGGATACTTTTTTCATTGTCCTGAAATTGCTTCAAAGCATTTTCACCAATTTCACCGTCATTAGCTGTTACACGAACACAGTAATTTGGGTTCTTGCTTATCTTTTTATATTGGTTCACTAAATCGCGTACCATGGCGGCATGTTCTTGTGTAGCGCAGAAAATGATTGTTTTTTCATTTTCATTTGCGTCATCCATAAAGATTTTTACACGATACCTTTCCCTTGCTGGTATTACTATGGTACGATTAAAGTCTTGCTCTTTGTATAGTTTGCCTTCTTTGATTTCACCTTCAATTACAATATCGTCATCAGTGTAGATATAGTCATCAAGTGTGGTTTTAATTCGTTTTACCTTAAATGGCGTTAAGAATCCGTCGTTGATTCCTTCTTTAAGCGAATAAATATAAACTGGCTCTCCAAAATACTTGTAAGTATCCACGTTATCTTTTCGTTTTGGAGTAGCGGTTAAACCCAATTGCACTGCAGGTGAAAAGTACTCTAAAATTCCTCTCCAAGTACCTTCGTCATTTGCTCCACCACGATGGCACTCATCTATGATAATCAGATCAAAATAATCTTTTGGATATTGATTGTAATAAGCAGATTCTTCATCAAAACTAGTAGTATTCTCTTCTTCAAGTTCATCTACATCCGCTGTGTTATCATTCGCCATCAATGACTGGAATATAGTAAAGAAGATACTTCCATTGGTTGGTACTTTTCCACGCTTCTTGATCTCCTTTGGTTTAATCCGGACTAAAGCATCCTCTGGAAAAGCGGAAAAGGAGTTAAAAGCTTGGTTGGCTAGGATATTCCTATCAGCTAAGAAAAGGATTCTGGGTTGTCTTTTCTCATACTGGCTATTGGCGCTAACATTCCAACGTGTTTGAAATAATTTCCATGCAATTTGAAAGGCAATGGCTGTTTTTCCTGTACCAGTAGCTAACGTAAGTAAGATTCTATCTTTTTTTTGTGCTATAGCTTCCAGCGTTCTATTAATGGCAATTTCTTGGTAATATCTTGGTTGCCATGTACCCGATTTGTCTTCAAAGGGAATAGCTGAAAATTGATTGCGCCATATTTCAGTCATTTCAGAACCCACGTGCACAGGATAGGTTTTCAACCACAATTCCTGCGGTGTTAGAAAGCGAGACACCAAGCCTTCTTCCCCTGTTTGCATACAGATTTGATATATCTCATCTCCATTACTGGAATAAGTAGTATCCAACGTAAGTTTATCTGCGTAAAGTTTTGCTTGTCCAACTCCCTCACCGACAACCAAACCTCTTGCTTTTGCTTCAACCACTGCCAACTTAATACCCTTGTACTCCAAAATGTAATCGGCTATAAGCGGCTTTGCACGTTTGCCTCCTGCTTGTATACGACCTGCAGTTATTTGGCAATTGCGTTCTCTAAGGATTTTAGATCCTTCTACAACTCCCCAACCTGCTTCTGTAAGTTTTGGGTCTATAAGTTCTGCTCTAGTTTCTGCTTCATTCATGGGACATTAGTTAGTGGTTAGCTCACCTGAAAATGCTTTCTGTAAGATACTCTTTTTTAATTCATTCAGCTCGTCAATTTTTTGGGAATAAATTAATTGGAGTTTTTTTGTTTGTGATGAAAGGGATTCTAGCTCATTTATTATTTGTTCTTGATCTTTTAGTGAAGGAATTGGTATTTTTATTTTGAGAAGCTTGTTGTTAGGTAATTGGGGTTGTGCAGCACCTGAAATGGTTTTTAGAACAATATTTTGAATATTAGGACTATTGAACACATTGAACAAATAATTATTATTGACTAATTTTTTGTCTCTAATTCTTAAAAAAGCTAATTGAGAATTTAAATTTGAATTTTCATATTCTTTGGGAACTATACTGTTATTTCCAGTGCTACTTCCTCTGACAACAATTACTAAATCACCTTCCTTAACATGACCTTTCAAGAGTGTGGAATGTTGAAGTTCTGAAATGTACCTCATTTTTTTAGGTATCACTGTACCTTCCTTCAGATTTGTGGCCGTGAGAAAAGGAACGCCTTCTGACACAAATTCTGACGCTTTTGGGTATTTTGAAGAATAATTTCCGTCTCCAATTGAACATACCTCATCCAAAGTCTTATCCTCCCAATCATCCCCTTTATTCTCAAAAACCTCCTGCAAATAACTCTCAAAAAGCTCTTTGGCGTTTTTTAGATTTTGTTCTGCATTAGCTTTTGCTTTGTCTATTGCTGCAAAGGCTTTGTCAAGGATGGAGACTATTTGTTTTTGTTCCGGAATTGAAGGCGTTGCAATACAAAATGATTTTAGGTCTTGAGTTTTTAAATTGTTAATATTTATTCCATCTGTTAATTCTGAAATGTACTTTTTATAATCACTCGAAATTAAATTGTAAAATAAGTATTTTGAAAGGATAGAATTATTGGGGATTATTTGACCTATAAATCCACCGAACGCATAATCATAATCTTTATCTATAAGAGCTATTTTTCCTAAGTGATCCTTACTTCCACTTGATAAACAGATCAATAAACCTCCCTTAACTACCTTTTTCTTGGCGTCAACAAAAAAAGTGTCATTCAAATATTTTAATTCATCAAAAATAAGACAACTTTTCTCCAGACTTATGTTGGTAGCCCTTAAGACAATATTATTAGAGAAATCTGCTGTGTCATTTCTACTATAAGTAAGTCCTCGTTGAAATTCTGAAATTTCAGCCAATTGTTTTACTTCCCAACCAAAGGGTAAACTCACTTTTTTCTTATTCATCTCCAATTAACAATTTCAATTCCTTCATAATTGAAGACATTTCTTTATCTAAATCAGCCATTTTATATAGAATATCCTTTGGCTTCCTCAAAGGAGCATCCTCAGGTGTATTTGGGTTCTTCGCAGAAAGATCAAAGGTGGATTGGTCAATGTCACTAACCTTTATGCTCCAAGAATTTTCACTCTCTTCTTTAGTTTTTTGGAGCTTTACGAAATCTTCTAAATCCTTTTCGTTAAGTGCATTGGTTTTGCCTAAGTTGCGGTCAAGATTCAAGGTGTAAAACCATACCTTTTTGGTTGCTTCCCCTTTATCAAAGAATAAGACAACTGTTTTTACCCCTGCACCCGTAAAGGTTCCTCCTGGCAAGTCCAATACCGTGTGGAGGTTGCAATTCTCTAACAATTCCTTTCTCAGCGCAATTGAGGCATTATCTGTATTGCTTAAAAAAGTGTTTTTTATTACCACACCGGCTTTTCCACCTGCCTTCATAATCTTAATGAAATGCTGCAGGAATAAAGAGGCTGTTTCACCTGTGCGTATGGGGAAATTCTCTTGTACTTCAGCCCGTTCTTTACCGCCAAAAGGTGGGTTTGCCAAGACTACGTTGTAACGATCCTTTTCTTGTATGTCTGCAATATTTTCAGACAAAGTATTGGTATGAACAATATTTGGTGCCTCTACCCCGTGCAGAATCATATTCATGATGCCAATAATATAGGCTAGGGATTTTTTCTCTTTTCCGTAGAATGTTTTTTTCTGTAATATTTCTATTTCGGCAGTTGAAAGTTTCTTGCTGTTCCGCATGTAATCAAAGGCTTCTACCAAGAAACCTGCTGAACCTACTGCACCATCGTATACTGTTTCACCAATTTGAGGGTTAACTATCTTTACAATCGTTTTAATTAGTGGACGTGGCGTGTAGTATTCTCCACCGTTTCGCCCTGCATTGCCCATGTTTTTAATCTTGCCTTCATAAAGGTGGCTCATTTCCAATTGCTCGGCGTGGGTTCTGAAACGCAATTGGTCAATAAGTGCAACTACTTCACGCAAGTTGTATCCTGATTGAATCCGATTTTTTAACTCACTAAAGATTTCACCAATTTTATATTCAATGGTATCAGCACCTGTAGCGCTTAATTTAAACTTCTTTAGGTAGGGAAACAACTCATTGTTTACAAAGTCCAACAAATCATCTCCTGTTTGAGCATTGTGGTCTATTTTCCCATCCGCTAATTTCGGTGCAGCCCATTTAGTCCATTGGAAATTGGGTTCTATAAGCCTTTTATATTCTTCACCAGACAACAAAGCAGCATTTTCTTTGTCTTTTTCTAAATCGTCAAGGTATTTGAGAAACAAAACCCAAGAGGTTTGTTCCACATAATCCAATTCACTTCCACAGCCTGCATCCTTGTGAAGGATATCATCAATATTCTTAAATGATTGTTCAAACATCTATTATGATTCTATTATTTTAAATTTTCCTTATAAACAGGGACTTTGAGTGCAATCAATTATTTAAAATCGTGTGGATTAAAACGCTTTATTCCGTTTAGTGATTTAATAGTAAGTCGATTTTTCATAAATGGTGCGTACAAGGTCCTTTTTTCTTGTAAAGTGGTAAATATAATTGATTTGATTTAAACCTCAGGGCTATCGCTTTCATTGAATTATTTTTTTTGGATTTTTTCTGAAAATTTTCCGCGTATTTCAAGAAGTAAAGTAACTAGAATAACACCCCTTCATGACTTTGGGAAGGGGAAAAACCCCGCGTTCATTATTATTAAATAACTAAATTAACTTATCATGGTTGTAATTTCAAACTATGCTATCCGCGAAAATACGGATGGTGAAAAATTCGTTGCTTTACTCCTTACAGGTGGAGTAGAAATGGCTAAAAGTCAGAAAACTGGCAAGTTCTATGCGACTACCAAAAATGCTTCTGTACCGTGCACATTTGATGAAGAAGTAGCCAAACAAATGATTGGCACAAAAATGCCTGGAGTCATCTCCAAAATGCCTTGTGAGCCATTCACATACATAGCTAAAAATGGTGAAGAGGTGGAAATTGATTTCACTTATGAATACCAACCAGAAGCAATTACGATTGCCGATGATGTGATATTCTAATGGCTCTGAAAAAAAGCGATTTTCCTGATTTTGATACAAATTGTCTTCTCATAGTAACTTTAAACGGTGAACTGAGAAGACTTACTTGTCCATTTGAGGTAAGAAATGTCGCTGAAGTTCCACATTTAGATTACGGCTTCATCTACCCTGTTCAGGCTGTGATGTTATCAAAAGACGGTAAAATGGTCTATTACATTCATGGAAAAGCCTATTACTATTATCATTTCCTAATTAAAATTGAATTTTGATTACATCTCAAGGGCAAATTTAGCCACAACTGCGAAACATCAAGGTTGTAACAAGTTTTGTTGTCACAAAAACCTTGACTTATTCTCCGTTTTAGTGACTTTTGTTGCCTATGAGTTGTAATCCAAGAGAAAATTTATCTGATTCAGCATCCAAAATAAAGTGATGGCGAAAAATGAAGTTTATTTATTTTTCAATGTACCAGCTATTGGTGTTAAATAGGTAAACGGCAGGTCTGATGCCAAGACAATTTCTACAAATAGAACAAGACTGTATTCCGCTGACTCTCATTAGCTGTTAAATGATTAATGAGATTCTATAGTAGAACAGGAAATAAGGTATTCGTCATCATTTGACCACAAGTTTACCGCCAAACCATGGCTTCTCTTGTCACTAAACTTGTTTTGTCTGCAATCTTCCTCATTCGCGGATGAATACATCTTTTTCTGCGAAAAATCTACATCCGCTTAATAATTTTAGCTCGCCTGCCAATCTTCGGGGCTAGTGTTTCTTCGCTACGCTACAAAACATATCCTTTTGCTCCGTGCTACGCACTCCCGCCCAAGGACCCCTCAGATACCTCGCAGCGGCTCCGCAACTTTTTTATTCATTCTTAAACTTTTATTACATGAAGTATTTAATCTCTTTTATTATTGGTGCGTTATTCTTAGCGTTCATTTTCTTTTTGGATGTGATCACTTTGTACCTCCAACCTTTCATCACCTTAGGTACAATCCTAGTAGGTGTAATTATCATCATTGTACTTATCGTAAACCATTACCGTAACTCTTAAAACTAAACTCATGAACAGAATAGCAGAAATCAAAGTTTCATACATTAACAGATCAAAGCAAACTGAAAAAATTACGTGCAGTTCAGATGCACATCAGCTATTTATGACCCACTGGGACATGGATATCATAGATCTACAAGAAGAGTTTAAAATTCTTCTTCTTAATAGAGCCAATAAAGTTCTTGGTATTCATAATTTGTCCAAAGGAGGTGTTTCAGGTACTATAGCTGATGCCAAGATAATTTTCTCGGTGGCACTTAAATGCAATGCCTCAGCAATAATTTTAGCACACAACCACCCATCAGGAAATCTTAAACCCAGCGAGCAAGATAAAAGACTCACAAAAAATCTATTTGAAGCAGGAAAGATGCTAGAAATGGCGGTTGTAGATCATTTAATAATTACTTCAAATGGTTATTTCAGTTTTGCTGAGGATGGGTTAATCCAATAATTTTGGTTTAGAAATAGGCAAATTAAAAGGGGGTAATTCTTCAATTTTATAGCACCTTAGCATTGTATCTTTTTCTGAAATTGTTTTTTTGCCAGATATTTTTGATTGATCAACTGATATGAGGACCTTGTATTCATTTTTTAAATTATAGTCATACACATATTCACGCAGTTCACTTGAAAATTTCCCAGAGTATACATCATCATCAGCTGTTTGAAATTTAAATGCAAATGTGGTTATATCTAAAGCAATGAATTTACCCTGCTCGGTTATCTCAAACTTATTTTCAAATTCCAATTTAGATAGGTTCTCTAATATTCGCTTAACTTTAATTGGACTTAATTCATTTTTTAAAACTACCCTATTATTTGGGTTTGCATATTGCAAATTGATTGAAATATTACAGTCATCAATATTCTTCAAAAATTGATTGTACGAGTTCAGCATTGACTCACTTAGAGAAGATTTAATCTTACCTAAATTTGCTGGACTTGTACTTGCTTCAAAAAGTTCAAACACCTTGGATGCTATTTTTTCCGAACTTGTTTGTGCATCAAACAAGTTAGTTCTTTGTGAGACTGGTCTTAGGAAAACACTAAACGATGCAGCACGAGCATAAACAAATTCCAATCCTGCTAATTTTTTTATGTCTCTTAATTCTCCTTTTCTCCTTCTTGGTCGTTCTTCTTTAGGTAATTTCCCATTATGATCAAATAAACTAAGAGCCGTTTCCTCAGTCAAATTATTATAACTAGACAGTACTTTCCCAAGGACTGCACTATTTATTTTACCATAACCTACATTTCTTGTTGAAGATTTGATGTGTAAATTAATTAACTCTTCATCCGTTTTATCCGCTTCTTCTAAAATGTCAAAAACATCCTTGTCACTTTCAATATTAATAGAATTTGATAAATCAAAGTATTGCACAACAGTTTCCAAATTTTGCGCATCTTCAGGTTCAAATTTTAAATAATTCGCTGGCAGATAATCATATGGCAAACCTCTTGAGGTGCAAATAATACAATTTTCTATATTACCCTGTCTATCTTTATCTAAAACATAAATTAAGTCATTCACAGGATTATTAATGAGTTGAAAATGAGTTGCCTTACCAAATATATAGTCGGCTAACATATACTTTTCTATCTGATAAAGAAGCCATCTGTTTTTTGTTTCATCTTTTTCAACCCAATCCAAAATATATGCATTCCTGTCTTGGTCACAATAAACACTCATTAAAGGACCTTCATAATATATTAAATGACCAATTAAATCAATCTCAATTGGCATTTGATGGATTTTTATTCCTTTAATATGTTTTAATTCAATCTTCACTATATAACTTTTTTCAAATGTGTGAATTGTACTTTGATATTACTTTCAGCACTTTCATGAAAAGTAAAGTGACCATTTGAATCAATTTCACTTGCTTTACCATCTGAAGGGGTTAAATTGCCCTCAGCTACACAATTCCCCAAAACATCCGCCAATAGAGGCTTTCTATTTAAATGCGAAATTAGTTTTTTTTCAGCTTTATTAAAATCATCATATAACGACAATCCATAGCCGATACATTTTTTGGAACACTCCTCAAAATCCTCAATTCTAGATGGTGATATCATAAGTACAGGTAAGAAATTATTTACATGATTTTCATCTTCATGGACAAACCTATATGCTTTTCCTTTAAAAGGTTTTAGTAAATCCTCTTGAGGACATTCACAACTCAGATCCTTTAATTTTTCCTGATATTTGTAAGTCATTGATTTTTTTTGTTTTAGTAGTAGTTGACTCAAAAAATTATCACATTGTTGTTACAATAATAAATATAATTTATTTAACGTAATTCATTAACTAAAGTTTCAATTCAAAGAATATAAACCAAGTCTTTTATTGTCAATTCACCTGCAAATTTTAATTGCACAAGCTATGAAAAGCCCATGGAGCAAGGAAATTAAGGTTTAGAGCATCTGCCTTACAAGCAGAGGGTCGGGGGTTCGAATCCCTCAACTCCCACAAAAGCATCATTTTCATGATGCTTTTTTTTATGTCCTTACTTTTGTGAATTCAGGTCGGAGGTTCCTTCCCTACGCTGTCGCTTGGTTTTTCAATGGACCAATACCCCAACGTTTTTAATTCATTAATTCAAAAGAAACGAGGTACACTTCTTCGCTTTTATTGTGACCGTATAATTGTCCAACACTTGATTCGAGGAACCTTTGATTTGTAAACTATAATTTGCGCTGGAAGAACCTCCTAAATCTCGCTGTACGGTAATTGCCTGCGCACCACCACAAAGAGGCGTACTCGTCAAAAAATCAGTTAAAGCGAGAGTGCCTACTAATTCACTATTCAAATAAAAAGACAAGGTAGAAGTTCCCGTAGCAGAGTATTCGATGGTTTTGTTCGCGTCAAACCACATGACTAAGTTTCCTTTATAGGTGCAGGATCCATCGTCTTTTTTGGCTTCGCTATTATAATTTTCCGCGTCACTGCTGATGCAGCCTTCTTTTTTACACGCGTTAGAAATACATAAAACGAGGGTTAATAATACAAATACAGTGATTTTTTTCATGGTGGTTACGTTTAATTAAGTTGTGAATTAAATGATTTTTATTGACAATTGGAAAAACTTAATCATTAATTATTTTGAAAAGTAAGTAGCATTCTATTCATTTTCATTTTTCCATGAAATGAATCTTTGTTTTCTGTAAAGCAATGATAATGCTTGGGGAAATTGAAAATACTACGTATTTCAATTTATTTCAGTAAAAATAAAGTGCATTTATTGCCTTCCACTGTTACAGGATAATTATCGACAACCGCGCCCGTTTCACTTTTCACCAAAAGCGTATAATTATTGGAAGAGTATTTACCCAAATCAAAATTTAACGTCACTACATTCACATCTCCGCAACTGGGTGGATTTAGATAAAAGGACGCTACTGAAGCACCTGCTTTTTCTTTGTAATCAATAAAATAATACAAACTGTCAATTCCAAGTGACACGTATTCTTGTGCTTTTGTTTCATCCAACCAAATTCCAAGGGAGCCTTTGTACGTACAGGAACCATCGTCTTTTTGCGCAACGACCTCATAACTTGTTGCATTCACATCCATGCACCCCATTTTCTTACAGGATGGAAAAAGAAGGCTCAAACAAAGAAGTGTAAAAATGGTACTCCGATTCATCTTGGAAAATTACTACAATTTTGAAAAAGAATCAATCTTGAACACCCAATTCTCTTTAACATCGAAGCTTTAAACCAAAATTTAGATGTAATTCGTTTGTTTTTATTTGATTTTCGAAACGATCTGATTTTCGAACTCCAATTAGAAATTGAAATCGCCTTAGGAAAGAAAAAGGTTCGCAGCGCAGACATTGGTGGGCACCTTGGGTTAGCCGGAGTGGTGGTAGGATAGCAAGCCACGTAGGATCAACGAAAAGGTCGCCAATGACAAGCGAAGAACCTTTTTCTTTCCTAAGCGGGAGGATTTTCTTTCCTCCTACTACTGATGTGTCCGGCGGACAGATTGCTTCTTTACTTTTTCCCGGAGAAAAAGAAAAGAAGAGAAAATTTTAGTCGAAACGCAATTTATTCCTAATCCCCAACTTTCAGGAATACACAAAGCTTTAAAGCAAAAAAAAAGTCCAAACTACTGTCTGAACTTTTGGCGGAGAATGTAGGATTCGAACCTACGGTACCTTGCGGTACAACAGTTTTCAAGACTGCCGCAATCGACCACTCTGCCAATTCTCCGCGACAAAAGTACTAATACTTTGAATACTGGCAAGGGTGCGATAGAAAAAAAAACAAATATTTTTTCATTGCTCTTATTAACAAATAGTTAAATCAACCGTTCAAAGTGAATTTCATTCCGTTGAATAGATAGTTGGGCACAATTCAATCAGGAATTAGAACATTTCGTAACTTTAGAGCTTAAAATTTACCGATGAAATTAATCTACTTGCTTTTCTTTGGTTTGCTAATGAATAGCTGGGCAACCTGTCAAGAACAAAAGTTGCGTGTTTATTTGGATACAAAACAATTCTATGAACCCTCGTTGGGCAATTTTGTCGAAGTAAATTTTCAATTTGTAAGCCCAACTTTGCAATACATTGGTGAAAATGGTGGCCTTCAAGGGGAATTAGCCGTTCTACTTGATTTCGTGAAAGAGGGTGATACGATCGTTTCGGATGCTTACCGGATGAAAACTCCCTTCATGAAGGATAGCATTCTGGAAGATTTTTATGATGTACGTCGTTTTTCACTCAACCCAGGAAGTTATGAATTGCATCTAGAAATTTCTGATTTAATTCGAAAATCTGCGTCTATCAAAGGCGTTATTTCTGTCGTGGTAGAGTCCCGAGGCAAATCTATTCAATTTAGTGATATTCAAAATATTGAAGTGGCGAACAAAGGAAATGTATCCAGCCCTTTTTACAAAAGTGGCTACGAAATCATTCCCCGCTTGTCAAACTATTATCCTGAAGAATTAACTTGGCTGCCCTATTATACAGAGGTTTATAATTCAAATTTGCTCAACAACAAAGAATTTGGTTTGAAGGAATCCATTGTAGACGCTGAATCAAAATTGGAACTGGAAAAATACACGCAATATATTCGATACAAATCAGATACGGTTGTGCCTATTCTGAGAAAAATGGACATTGCTAGTTTAAAAAGCGGAAACTATTATTTGACACTTTCCATCATTGATTCAAAAATGGAAATTGTTACCGAAAAGAAATACTTCTTCGAACGAACGAATGAAAAAGAAATGGATTTGACTGAAACCGACTTAATTCTGAATCCAGATTTTGCAAAAAGTATTCCGATAGACAGCGCATTGTTTTACTTAGGAAGTTTGATCCCCATTGCAGGACAACAAACAGACAGAACGATTCTCAGTGTTTTGAAAGAAAAAAATAGTGAAAAAGCTTCCTTGTTGATTCAAACGTTTTGGAGAACAACTAATCCAACGAATGCCTACGAAAGTTGGTTGCTTTACAAAGCACAGGTTCTATATACCGAGAGACTGTATTCTAATAACTTTTTAAGAGGTTACGACACCGATCGCGGTCGCGTATATTTACAATACGGTGCCCCTACAAATATTATTGCCCGAGAAGTTTCACCTACCGAATTCCCTTGGGAAATCTGGCAATACAACAAAATTGGTAAGTTCTCAAACAAGAAATTTTTATTTTACAACCCTGATTTGATTGCAAACAATTACAGACTACTTCATTCGGATTTGATTGGTGAACCCAAAAATTTGAATTACTCAAATGCTTTGAAGAACAGAAGTGCCTTAATTGACGCCAATCAACAAACGGATGCAACACCTCAAATGGGTGGACAAGCCAGCGACTATTTTAGATAATTATTATACCAACTGTACAACGTGAAAAAACTCTCGATTGTCATTTTAAACTTTAATGGGCGCAATTTTCTAGAAAAATTTCTACCCGATGTTATTCAGCACAGTGGTGAAAACGAGATTATAGTCGCGGATAATTGCTCAACGGACGATTCTGTGCTTTTTTTGAAAAATAATTTTCCTTCGATTCGGTTGATTATCAATCAAGAAAATGGTGGTTTTGCAAAAGGATACAACGATGCTTTAAAACAAATTAAAAGTGATTTCTACCTGTTACTGAACAGTGATATTGAAGTAACGCCCAACTGGGTCGATCCACTACTTTCTATCATGGAGGATGAATCGATCGCAGGTTGTCAACCCAAAGTCTTGTCCTACCAAAAGAAAGACCAATTTGAACATGCAGGTGCCTCTGGTGGATTTCTAGACCACAACTATTTTCCATTTTGCCGTGGCCGAATATTAGAAAAAACGGAAAAAGACAGTGGACAGTATGATGATCCCATCGAAATATTTTGGGCGACAGGAGCAGCGCTTTTGATTCGGGCAGATTTGTACCATCAAGTGGGTGGATTGGACGATGATTTCTTTGCACACATGGAGGAAATCGATTTGTGTTGGCGATTAAAAAAACAAAATTATCGATTTGTAGTCGTTCCTAGTTCAATCGTCTACCACGTTGGTGGTGGCACGCTTCCCTATTCATCGCCTTTTAAAACCTATTTGAATTTTCGGAATAGTATTTACATGCTGATTAAAAACCATGATGGTTGGTGGTTGCCCAAATTATTTTACCGTCTGGTAATTGACGGAATTGCCGCCATTCGATTTTTAATACGAGGTGAAAGAAAACAATTTGCGAGTATTTTCAATGCCCACATGAATGCCTATAAAAACCTGCCAAAAATGCTCCGTAAACGAAAACAGATTCGTGCAATCAGTTCGACTTTCAATTCGACGGGTTTGTATAACGGAAGTATTTTGTGGCAACGGTACGTTCGTAAAAATGACAAATTTAGCAAATTGCCGAAGGACCGATTTTAGCCTTTCTTGTCTAAAAAATAGTGAATGGCCATGCGGTAACTTTCCATGCCAAAGCCAAAAATACAACCAACGCACACAGGCGAAAGCATCGATTCATGACGAAAGGTTTCCCTTTTCGTGATATTCGAAAGGTGAACTTCTACAACAGGAACTGAAATACTCGCAATGGCATCCCGCAAAGCAACACTCGTATGAGTATATCCTCCAGCGTTAAAAATGATTCCATCTGCACCAGCATTTTGCAAGAAATTGATCAATTCTCCCTCCACATTGGATTGCAAATAGTCCAACTCCGCATCAAATTCACGTCGCCAATCAAGAATCGATTCTTCAAAGGAAAGTTTCCCGTAAATTTCAGGTTCTCTTTGACCAATTAAGTTTAAATTCGGACCGTTGAGTATCAATATTTTCATATCATGTCTAATTCGGAACGCTATATTAAGCAATTTGTCGCTTACTTAAAAATCGAAAAGGGTTTGGCGGACAATTCTATTTTCGCCTATCAGCGGGATGTCCAGAAATTGGTTGACTTTTGCGCAGCCGAAAAGAAAGAAATTCTTCATTTAGAATACGTTGATCTGAATCATTTTGTAGGACTATTGTACGATTTGGGATTAAATCCACGCAGTCAAGCTAGAATCATCAGTGGTATCAAACAGTTTTTTGGATTTTTACTCTTGGATGACATCATTCAAACCGACCCAAGCGAATCGCTCGAATTACCCAAACTTGGACGAAAATTACCCGAAGTATTGAGCATTGAAGAAATTGATGCTTTAATTGATGCCATTGACTTGAGTAAACCCGAAGGGCATCGAAACAAAGCAATCTTAGAAACGTTATACAGTTGCGGTTTGCGTGTTTCGGAATTGGTCAATTTGAAATTTTCCGACTTGTATTTTGACGAAGGATTTATTCGCATAATCGGGAAAGGAAACAAACAACGGTTGGTGCCTTCTTCGCCATCCGTAGAAAAGGAAATCAATTTTTACAAAACCTCCGTTCGCAATCATTTGGATATCAAAAAAGGAAGCGAAAACATCGTTTTCCTCAACCGTCGTGGAAGTCAATTGACACGTGAAATGATATTTACAATCATCAAAAATCTTTCGGCAGAAATTGGGCTTACGAAAAATGTTTCGCCTCATACTTTTCGTCACTCTTTTGCGACCCATCTTTTAGAAGGTGGTGCCAATTTGCGGGCAATTCAAGAGATGTTAGGGCACGAATCCATCACAACGACAGAAATCTATACACACTTGGATCAAAGTTTCTTGAAAGAAGCTATTTTGAGTTATCATCCGAGAAATCAGTCCTGATTTTTTTTCGCTGGCTTGACAAAGAAATGAATCCAAATCACTTTTGACAAGGCATACAAGTACGGTCCCAAAATCAAACTAAAAATTCCAATCAACACAATCGGCCACCAAACATTGTAGTTGGGGAAAAACAAGACGAAACTTAAGTAGATCGTAACAAATAGTGCTACGCCCATGCCGTAAGAAACATAAAGTGCACCAAAATAATAGCCTGGTTCTCTTCGGTAATCCAAACCACATTTGGGACATTTTTCATGCGTTTTCCCTGCATTTTTCAAATCATAAGGAGTTGAAACAAAAAAATCTCCTTCTTGGCAACGAGGACATTTCATGTGAAGAATACTGCGTAATTGAGATTTGTCCATGGTGACTGATTTAAGATGAAAGATTGGTACGGATGAATGATTGAAACCGATTTTATACAAATTTAAGTATTTTGTTCAGGTTGGGAATGAATTTCTTATTTTTAGAATAGCTACTTTTGCCTAGAATATGTGGAAAACATGGATGAGCAAATTATGGCCCAAACATGCGCAAATTTTTTGGCGCATGGTTTTACTCTCTTGGGTTGTGATGACTATTTTGCGCATTCTATTTTATGTCGTTCACCACGTAGCCTTTTTAGAAATCCATGTGAGTGATTGGTTGGCGGGCGCTTGGTTTGATCTCATTACCATTTGCATAGTTTATCTACCGTACACTTTGTTGCACTTTCTTCCACTACCCCATAGAAGCAATAAAATCTACCGAATTTGGACCTTGGTGTATTTCACACTCGTCAATACAACGTTGATCGTATTGAATTTAATCGATATTGAATATTTCAAATACACCGGCAAACGTTCCACGAGTGATTTACTCAGTATGGTTTCAACGGGCAATGATATGAACCAATTAATAGGCACTTTTTTTGCTCAATTTTGGTGGCTGGTGCTTCTATTTATCGCAATGATTGTTGGCTTGATTTGGGTTTTCAATCGTTCGAAAGTAAAAGAAGAGAAAATGACAAACAAGGAAATAATTCCCCATTTTTTTGTCATGTTGCTTTCCGTTGCCGCCGTCGTTCTTATTGGTCGTGGAGGATTGGGATTGCGTCCGATAGGTATCATTGAAACGGCACAATATACCCAACCGAGCAACACAGCCTTTGTTTTGAATACCGGATTTACCATGATAAAATCCTTCGGAACGGAGCGTTTAGAAGAAGTAAATTACTTCACTAAAAGTGAGTGCAACCAACTTTTTAATCCAATCAAAAAAGCCAAGCCAGCAAATATTTTACCCGACAAATCCAACGTGGTCATTATCATATTGGAAAGTTTTGGGAACGAATGGGTGGCGTTCAATAATCCTTTATTAGAAAAATCCTATACGCCATTTTTGGATTCTTTGGCGCATCAAAGTATGTATTTTGAAAATGCATACGCCAATGGAAAAAAATCCATTGAAGCGGTTCCTTCAATCGTTTCCTCTATTCCTAGCTTGATGAATAATCCCTACATTTCATCGGTTTACGGGGACAACAAAATCAAATCCTTGGCCAATATTCTCAGTGAAAAAGGATACAGCAACGGATTTTTTCATGCTGCCACAAATGGTTCTATGCGCTTCGACGGATTTGCAGCGCAGGCTGGATTTGAAAATTATTACGGCCGTTTTGAATACAACAACGACGACCATTTTGATAAAACGTGGGGTATTTTAGATGAATATTTCAATCCTTGGGCGGCCAAAGAAATGAGCAAATTAAAAGCACCATTCTTTTCTACTTTATTTACGATTAGCTCTCATCACCCCTACTTCATTCCGGAAGATCGAAAAAATGAGGTTGTCCATGGTCCAGAACCGATTTGCGCCAGTATTAGTTATGGTGATTACTCCTTGCGAAAATTCTTTGAAGAAGCAAGTAAACAACCCTGGTATCAAAACACCATTTTTGTCATCTGCGCTGATCACACACCTTCGACCAATTCTCCAATCTTCAGTCAACGCGCTGAAATGTACCGGATTCCGATGTTGTTTTTTGACCCAAGTGGCAAATTGCCGCGAGGAAAGCGAAGTGAAATTTTCCAACAACTCGACATCTTGCCTACTTTGATGGATTTGCTCAACTTTGAAGAACCCTTTTACGCCTTTGGAAATTCCATTTTTCAAAAGACCGATCGAGAAGCCATTACTTTCCTGGAAGGAATTTATTACTATTTCAATCAACCTTTTATGATTAATTTCGCAGGGAATGAGGCACGAAATTTGTATAGTTTGACCGAGAAAAGAGAACTTACTTCCGACGAGAAAAATGCTTCTAAAAAAGAATTAACGCGAAAAGAAAATAGATTGAGAGCTATCATTCAACGTTATAACCATGATTTGATTAATAATCAATGTCACGTGAAATGAAAAAGAAAATTCGATTCATCATCAACCCGAAATCTGGGGTGCAGCAAAAAACGGATTTTCCAAATCTGATTGAAAAATACTTGGACAAAACCCAATTCGATTTTGATATTGTCAGCACGGAATATAAAAAACATGCGAAGGAAATAGCGCACCAATCGGCTTTGGAAGGGTACGATATTGTTTGTGCCGTGGGTGGTGATGGCTCGGTTCATGAAGTCGGAACCGCGTTGATTGGCACGAAAACACATTTGGCCATTATTCCTGCTGGTTCTGGAAATGGATTGGCGAGACACCTTCAAATTCCCATGGATTTTGCCAAAGCCATCCAAACCATCAACAACAGCAAATCCGAAACGATGGATACCGTTTTGGTTAACGACAAAGCCTTTTTAAATGTGGGTGGTTACGGATTTGACGCCTCGATTGCAAAAAGTTTTGATAACCACGATCGACGTGGATTTTGGGGATATGTCAAATTGGTCACCAAACAGTGTTTCTCTTATAAATCCAATACGTTTACGGTTGAAATAAACGGACAAAAAAGAAGTGAAAAACTTTTTCTTTGCACCATTGCCAATGCGAACGAATATGGAAATGGTTTCTGTATTTCCCCCAACTCCAGCATCAAGGACGGAATCATAGAATTGTGCTTAATGAAGCCCTTTAATTTAATCGTGGCTCCGGCGGTTTTGTTGCGGTTTTTCAGAAAAAGCAACCATCGAGGAAAGTACATCGAAATTATTCCTTTCAAAAAAGCCAGATTAATCTTGCACTCACCCGTAAGTCATTACGACGGGGAACCATTTGAAGTTCGCAAAGAGCTGAACATTGAAGTGGTTCCAAATAGTCTTCATATCTTAATCGATAAAAATTGCCATGTCAAATAACTGGAACCTAGAAAAAATTATTAAAACACTCGACAAATTAAAAGCCAACTCAAAGCCACTTTGGGGAGAAATGAGTGCGCAGAGAATGGTGGAACATTTAACCGACACCTTGCAAATTGCCAATGGCAAAAATCCGCAAGAATTGCTAATTCCAGAAGAAAAAATCGAGAAAATGCAAGCTTTTTTGGAAACAGACAAACCGATGGCGAGAAACATTGAAGTTCCTTTTGCGCCAAAAAACAAAGCGCTCCGAAACGACGAAATCGAAGAGGCGATTGACGAATTAGTGGATGAATGGTTGAACTTTGAAGAAGTGTATACGAGCAATCCTGAACACACGGAAATCCATTCCTTCTATGGACCTCTGAACTACCGTCAATGGCTTTTACTGAACAACAAGCATTTGAATCATCACTTCGAACAATTTGGCTTGATTTAACAGTGAAAAAATTGAATAAAAAAATCCCCGCTCTTAATTGAGCGGGGATTTTTTTATGAATTAATGTCGAACGATTAGTTTTTCACAACTCGTTTAACAAAAGATCCTCTTGGAGATGTAAGTTGAACAACATACATTCCTCTTTCCAAGTTAGTCATATTAATACTTGAACCATTTTGTACGTTCATTTCAACAACCACTACTTTTCCTTGCGCATCAAAAATGGTAGCGTTTACTGATTCTTCGTTAGAAAGCGTTACATACACATTCCCACTGGTTGGGTTTGGATATAAATTTGCCTCAATCGTTTTAATCATCTCGCCTAAACCAACAGCACTTACGATAACACAGTTGGATGTATCTGAACAACCATTTGCGTTTGTAGTAATCACAGCATAAGAACCATTAACGGTTGCTATAAAAGTTGCTGATGTTTCACCCGCAATTGGTTGATTCGTTGCACAGTCAATCCATTGGTAAGAAGTTGCATTCGTAGCTGTGGCATTGATCGTTATTTCATCAGATGCTGTCGCTACACCTCCAGGAAGTGCATTGATCGTAACGTTAACAGAAGATGTAGACTCACAACCATTACCGTCTGTTCCAAGTACACTGTATACTCCAGAAACCGTTGGAGCAAAAGGAACACCATTCACAACACTGTTATCCCAAGCATAGGTAGAAGCACCTGTTGCTGTCAACGTAATCTCGTCACCAGCACAGATAGTAACATCTGAACCTGCATTGATTACTGGAAGTGCATTTCCTGTAACAACCACTTGATCCGTAGAAACACAGTTGTTGGAATTTGTTACTGTCAATGTGTACGTTGTTGCACCAACAGACGCTGGGAAACTAACTGAATTGACAACTCCATTGTCCCATGACAAAGTTCCTGAACCTGTACCGGTCAAGGAAACATTCGATCCAGCACAAGCTACCACATCTAAACCAGCATTTACGGTTGGTAAAGCGTTTACGGTAACAATTGCTGTATCAGAAGTAGAACCACAACCATTGAAAGAAGAGTAACTGATTTGCACGGTTGCATTATCATTCAAAGCTGCTGTGTAGGCAATCGTTGAATTCGAAACGTTTGGTGTAATCGTACCCAATCCATTTGTTGACCAAAAACCTGCTGTTCCATTTGCCGTCGTAACGTTAAAGTTAACAGGGCTTCCAGCACAAACAACTTGGTTCGCACTTACAGAAACAGTTGGTGTAGGATTACCATTTACGATTACTTGGTCTGTATTCTGACATCCCAATGCATTCGTTGCAGTAACGGTATACGTTGTTGCTCCAACAGTATTTACTGTGAAAGCTAAACCATTTGTTACTCCATTATTCCAAGTCAATGTATTACCTGCACTTGCTCCAGACAAAGTAATATTTTGACCTACACAAACCGTATAATCAGGACCTGCATTTACCACTGGCAAAGCAGAAACAGTAACCAATACTTGATCCGTATTTTGACAGCCATTCACATCTGTACCTGTAACTGTGTAAGTTGTAGTTGACGCTATGTTAAATGGAACCGCATTAGTAACACCGTTATTCCAAGTGTAAGATGTTGCAGAACCAGAACCTGTCAAGGTCTGTGCATTTGTTGCACTGTTTGAACAGATCACCACATCAACACCTGCATTTACCGTTGGCAAAGCATACACTGTAACAGGCACCAAAGATCTAGCAGCACTGAAACAACCTGCGTTAGTACCTTGTGCGTAGAAATTATACGTTCCAGTAACGGTTGAAGTTGGCAATACAGAAGATCCAATTGCTTGAAGTGTTGTATTCGAACCAAGAAGGTTTCCTCCTGTTGCTGCATCATACCAAACGATGCTCGCAGAAGGACCTGTTGTCAATGTTGACGACGCTGTTAAAATCTCACTAAGATCATTCAAACATACTGTGCCGGCTAATGCGATTGGGTTATTAATCGTCCAAGCCGGTTGAGCTACAACCACTGAAACTGGGCTACTTGAATTATCTAAAGCATCTTTAACAACAACACTGTATGTTGCGGCAGTCAAGTTGGTTGGAATGGCGCCGAATGCCCCTCCATTGATAGAGTATGTGAATGGTGCAGTACCGCAAAGTACCGTACCCAAAGAGAACGAACCATTTGCAAAACCATTACAAGTAACGTCAATAGGCGTTAAAGTAACATTTACACTTTCCACTTTTACAGTTACAGTTGTACGTGTTGTACTAACACATCCTCCTGTTCCAGGAATTGCACCTTCAGCATAGTAAAGGTACGTTCCATTCGCAGCAGGTGAAGCAAGTACAGATGTACCAACGGATTCAATAGTCGCACCAGATCCCAATGCAATTCCTCCTGTAGGATTGGCAAACCAATTCACATCTGAAGGCAATGTATAATTAATCAATAAAGAAACTGACCCAAAGGTTGCATCAACAACAGAAGCGCCGCCGTCATCATACGTTTCAGTCAACAATAAATTGATGACGCCTGATGTAGCATTGAATCCTGCCAAAGTAATCGTTGGATCTGGTGAAATAGTTCCAGACGTAGTTAAAGTAGAAATTTGTGTAGGCGCCAACGTGTAGGCACCTGACGTGGCTACTCTAATTTCACTTCTGTACGAGCCATTGATTGAATTCACATTGGTCATCAACAATTGAGCTGATGTAATAGTTGCCCCTACTGGTACACCTGAAATTGTAGCGGGATAAACCGTAGCTGTAGTTCCATAATTTGACAAACCTGTTCCAAATGGAACCGTTACAGAACCCACAACAGGTGAACCTGTAGCCGAAATTGGCAATGTTGTTGAACCCGTACAAGTTGTAAATAAGTCTGGATTAGCAATTGGTGCTGATGGGAATGTACTATTCACCACTGCAACCACCGTATCAACAGCTGTACAAATACCGTTTTGACCGGTAACATAATAAGAATAAGTACCTCCAGCCGTTGGGGTAATGGTTTGACTCGCGCCCACCAAACTAGTTGCAACACCACTTCCAGTTGCTGTACTCGCTGTCCAAGTATAAGTATATGCTGGCGAAGCTGTTGAACTTGCCGTTACAGAATAAGTACCTCCCAAACAGAAAATAGAATCTGGACCAGAAGTAGAAATTGGAGCAGGAAGTGTTGCTGTAGCAACTACTGTGCTCAAAGGACTTACACATCCATTTGAACCGTTTTCACTTACATAATACATTGTGGTTGTTCCAATTGGATTTACCAAAGTTGTATTACCAGGAATAACTTGACTTGTTTTGATCACTACATCATCAATCGTAGTTCCACTAGAAATACCGCCAGAACGACCTTTGAAAACATATGCCCAAGTTGATTTATTTGCCGTTAAGAAAGCTGCTGGCAATTGAACGTTTGTGAACAAAGCAACTCCATCCAAAGTCATATTAAATACACCCAATGAATCGATAGTCATTGCTACAAGCGACGTGTCATTCAACCAAGTTAAATTGGTGTTGTTGTAAGCCAATACACCTGGACTAGTTGGTGATTGTTCGTTTGTCGTGCTGTTGTACATCAAGTAAATTCCTTGCGTACTGGTTCCATTCGTATACGTAACAAAACCAACTTTCAATTTCGTTCCTGTTCCATTTTCAGCATTCATTGTAGCTGAAACAGGCGCTGATGCATCATCACCGAAACTGAAACTAAGCCCATCCGCCATATTACTTGCAGAAGCTCCTTGCGTAATCAATTTGAAATCGAACGCATATTTGTTGGAGTTCATTCCAGAAGGATTCACTGTTAATGCCCCAAATTGAGACAACGCATTTGGGTACATTTCTAAACTATTGCCAACTACGGAAGCATTTCCTATAATGGATGAATTCGTAAAGGTGGATGACGAGAAGTTATTAGAATAATACGTGGAAAGCGGACCATAATTGTAAGGCTGAGCCAAAGTTGTTCCTGCTGGATTACTAAACCAGTTGTAAACATTTGTCCCTGCAACTCCTGCGCCTGTAGCCACACTTGCCGTTGGCACCTGCACACCACAATGTGTACTGTTGGTTACAATTGGAGCAGCTGGTAAAGCCAAAGCTGTAATAACCGTTGAAGCAGTTGTTGGACAACCCAACGTCGTAATAGTCGCAGTGTAAGTTGTTGTCGCTGTTGGATTTACTGTCAATGGACTTCCTGTTCCAACAACTGTTGAACCATCCGACCAAGAAATGGAAGAAATGGCTGGCGCAGCTCCTCCGCCGGAATTCGTACTTGTAATGTTCAACAAATAGTCTTCAAATTCACCATAACTAGGCGCAGTTGCTGAAGAAGCAATTAATCCTTCATTTGCTACGACTCTCATTCTCGTTAAACCATTGAATGCGGTTAATGGAACGGTGAAACTTCCTGTTTCAGTATGTGCACCCGAAACGGTTGCAGCACCCGTGTATACCATTTCACCAGCATCTGCGAAGGAACCATTTCTATTGTAGTCAATGAAAATGGCCATGGTATTATTATAGTTGGTTACTGCATTTGCAGTTATTGAACCAATAGAAAAATCATATACCAAACCAGCGGTCATATTATGAGGCCCAAAGGAAGTGAAATTAGAATAGGCACCAACTGTTCCTGTTGCCGTACCCAAAGTACCTACAAGGGAGTTCGCTGTGGATGTATTGGACAAAACCGTTGTACTGCCTTGCATAATCGTGATGGAACCAAAATCTTCATCTGTAGTTGGATTTGATACAGATGGGGTAGTATAAGCGGTGGATACCAAAGAGCTCACCAAAGAAGCAGAAACAGAAGTCGCACTTCCTTCGCAAACAGACGCAAGCGAGTTTGTCGCAGCAGCTGAAATACCCAACAAAGGTACATCTGCATAAGGTGTTCCAATATAAATGGAACTAATGGAGGCACTATTTAAAGCAGTCACTTTCCAGGTTACATTCGCATTTGCAGGAGAGGCTGCTGGAATTGTACCTGTCCAAATTGATCCTGATGTATTCGTCATAGTAATAGCGGATTGCGCTACTCCATTGAATGAATAATCTAAAGTTACAGATGTAATGGTTCCTAAGGCAGTAGTAACGTCGACGGTTACCGTTCTTGCTGAAGCAGAAATACATTGAGGAGCCGTTGAAGGACTAATGGATGTAAATGCAATTTGCGGAGCAGGTGAAATACCGGAGAACTCATCGGCACCAATATCAGGCGCTGAACCAGACCCAGCATAACCTGCACTTCCTGCACGGATATCACCGTCGTAATCCGATGTGATCAAAGAACTGACTTCAGCACCACTTTCCAAATAAGTTACTGTTGCAGGATTGATATGCAAATAAGTCGCATTGGATCCTGTTGTGCTCAAAAATGCTGGATTTTCAGACACAGAACTAGATTCCATTGGAGCCAAAGCAGTTTGGTAACTGGCTAAAGTTTGATATGCAGCTGTTCCATCAGAATACAATAAATTGGTCGCACTCGGAGCACCAGCATAAATATTGTTCCGATTGGAAGCAACATTGAAATTTGCCAAAGCAGCAAGTGTTCTGTAAATCCCCATTGTTAAACCAGTGCCATTTGGAACCGAATTATTAACAATGTTATTTCCATTTAAGGTCAATGAAGCGGTTGTAGCCGTTGCATTACCGGTTTGGTAAATTCCACAAGTGGAGAAATTGGCTCCTGTACTTGTAGCATTTAAGTAAATGGTGTTGTTTCGAACATTTAATGTCGAATTGGCTGTTGTAGCCGTAATGGAGATACCTCTAACACTTGGAGCTGTTGCGGTTCCAGATGTATTTGGTGCATTCAAGTTACCAATGTAATTGTTGTATACATTTGCAACACCAGCCGTTCCTAAGGAAGTTATAGAAAGTCCTATTGCCGTAGCAGCGGTACCTGAGGCTGTTAATCCGTATATTTTATTCCCAAACAAAGTTGGACTACTTGTCGTACAAAGGTAACCAGCAACTGTGTTTCCTCCTGTAGAAAGGTTGTAAATTAAATTATTGGAAAATGTTCTCGTTCCAGAAGTTGTATTTGTAATGGCACCATAAACCGTTCCCGTTCCAGAGTGCAACAAATTGTAAATGGTATTGGATCGATAATTTTCATTTGTAGGGGATGACAAATTATACAAACCATAAATAACCCCTGTGCCAGTCGTTTTTGTATTGATTAAGTTGTAAACTGTGTTACTATCAATTACAATTATTCCAGTGGTGGTATACAAGCCATAAATTGCTCCTGCTGTCCCTGCTGATCCGTTAACATTTATATCGTGAATTGTATTTAATTTCAATGTTTGGTTTGCCCCTGAACCAGCATACATACAATAAGTAGTACCGCCACTCGTTCCAATTCTTGAAATATTCGCAATTGTGTTATTTCGTATAGTAACATTTGTCGCTGCTCCAGAATTATAAATCATATAATTTGATCCCGTACCTGTTAAGGCTGCAGAACTGTAGTTGATATTCGAAATCGTATTGTTCAATATATTTACATTCGTAGCCGATGAAGTGGAATACAACGCATAGAAAGTACCCGTTGTCGCTGTTAAATAAGAACCAGTAATAGTATTGTTGTTCAAGTTCACAGTATTACCTGCAGCCGTTGATCCAAAGCTATTTTCAATACAAGAAACTTGTGAAGTAGTTCCCCCACCTTGAATGTTCAAGTTGTTATAAGTACAATTCACACTTGCACTGGTAGAAGAAGCATTTAAGAAGATACCTCTTAAGGTACTTACGTGATTCACGCCTGAACCAGTGTTGTTGTTAATAGTATTGTAAGAACAATTTAAATCCCATTGATTACTGGCAAAAATACCTGTAGATGGGTTGGTTGCGGCTGCAGCTCCTCCAAAATTCAAAATTGAATTTCCTTGAACCAAAGAAGTACCGCCAATTGCATTGGATTGATCTCCTAAAGTAAAAGGTGAAGGGGCAACATAACCTACGAAAACAATCCCAGCATTCACATTTTGAATCGTATTGCCTTGAAATGAGTTGTAGGAGTTAGACCCTGAAGCAGCAGTTGGCGTAATTGCTGTATTCGCCGCATTCGCGCAATTTAACATAATGATCCCACAAGCACCATTGTGTCCTGTTCCTGTCCAAGTTGTAAAGCTCAAACGATTCAAAGTAATAACGCAATTTTTAACTGTGTTATTTTGCGCACCATTTGTTCCATCTACTTTGAACAAACCTATGGCATATTCCATGCAAGTAGTTTCCGTAGTATTCGAAGCCGACTCAAGGAAATCCAATCCGTCAACAGTCAAGTAATCTGTACCTGATAAACACAACATACCGTCGCGTGTTGCACTTGTTGGTGTATTCGTACCTACGTACGAAGTAAACACTGGATTTGAACCGGCTCCCGACTTCTGTATTATAATTGGGTTGGCAGCCGTTCCAGTTGCAGTGATTGTCAACTGTGCAGACAATGTTTCCGTGTATCCCGCAGGAACATTTAATGTTACACCTCCCGCTCCTACTCCTTGCGTATTTAAATCCGCAACGAAAAGACTTAAGCTGGCATAATCAGATGGTATGGATTTGGTTCCTGTCAACTGACCGAAAGCGCCTCCAACCACAAAAAGCAGCAGCACAGCGGTTAAGCCAAGCTGAATGAGTGATTTGAATAGACCGTTTTTCATAGTTTTAACTGTTTTAATTAGGGACAAAAATGTAGATTAATTTTAAACGTTCAAAAAATAAAAATTCAGATAATTATCAATTGTTATTTATCTAAATTTCGATAAATTAACATTTACTAATAATACCGCATATTAAATAGTTAGTTAATTGATTATAAATATATTAATTAATAATTGAATTCGGATAATAATTTCACAAAAAGACTTGTTGTTTATTGAAAAAATCATTTTTTCTATTCCGATGGAAGTTCGTAATTTTGGATTATGAGATGTATCCTCCTTGTTTTCTTCTTTGGTTTGTTCAGCTTTCCTTTAAGTGCCCAATTTAATTTTGAATATTCAACGGAAATAGCCGTTTCAAAAAGTGGAAATACACTGAAAAATGCCTGGGCTGGCGGATTGAATTACGTTCAACTTTCGGAAATTGATTTCGACTTCGATGGCGACTTAGATTTGTTTGCTTTCGACCGAGATAACAACAATGTTCAATTGTATAGAAATGACGTCGTGGGATCGGGAAGAGAATATCATTTTGTCTACAAAGGCGGCGATTTATTTCCAGCAGACATCCGATACCGTGTTTTTCTAACCGACTACAATCAAGATGGAAAAAATGACCTATTTACCTATGGAATTGGAGGAATCAAAGTCTATAAAAATACGGGCAACGCCGGAGTAGGACTGCAATGGGAATTGGCGAGCAATCTTTTGTATTCTCAATTTCCTTTTTCTATGGAAAATCTCTACGTTAGTTCAGCCGATATTCCGGCCATTTATGACGTAGACAACGATGGCGATTTGGATATTTTGACCTTCAGTTTGGGTGGTTCCCACATGGAATACCACAAAAATATGAGTCAAGAAACCTATGGCCATTCTGATTCGCTTCTGTATGTTTTGAAGAATCAATGCTGGGGAAAATTTGCGGAAGATCCGACCAGCAGTTTGGTCACTTTAAATGACAACAATCCACCATGCGATGGCAGCGGAATTGGAAATCCCGAAGACACGAGCGGCGATCCCAAATTGCATGCTGGTTCTTCCATTTTAGCCCTGGATTTTGACAACAACGGCGTAACCGATTTGGTTATCGGAGATGTTTCTTCTCCCTCGCTTTACAAGCTGATCAATGGTGGAACGGCCCCAAACTTGAATTCGCCGATGATTTCTTTTGAAAACAATTTTCCGAGTAACTCCATTCCCGTGTCCCTTCAAGTTTTTCCAGCAGGATTTTATTTGGACGTGGATTTTGACGGCGTAAAAGATTTGTTGGTGGGCGCCAATGCCAAAAATGCTTCTGAAAATGAAAAAAGTGTTCTATTCTATAAAAACAGTGGTCAAAACAGTTTGCCGAATTTTATCTTCCAACAATCCGATTTCTTACAGGATGAAATGATTGAACACGGTACGGGAACGATTCCACTATTTTTCGATCAAAACAACGACGGTAATAATGATTTGGTTATCGCCAATTTTTACCGCTACAAACCTGTCTTGGACAAGGAAAGCTCATTGGCCGTTTATCGAAATACCAGTTCCGGAAGCTCGACTGAATTTACATTTATCGATGGAAACTATTTGAACTTAACGAACTTGAATCTTGGTTTGCGCTCGGTTCCTACCTTTGGCGATTTGGATGGCGACGGAGACGATGATTTGATTTTATCGAGAGAAAATGGAAATTTAATGTATTTCCAAAACACAGGAACCTCCGGAAATGCCGTTTTTGCTGCACCCGTTCAACCCATGGTGGATCATCTCGGAAATACCATCAATGAAGAAACGTTTTCATTTCCTCAATTGTTCGACTTGAACAACGACGGTTTGTTGGACTTAATCATCGGGAAACGATCGGGCAAATTGGTGTACTACAAAAATGTGGGCAGCACCACTACTCCCTCCTTTCAAAAAATGAATGATCATTTGGGAAATGTCGATGTTTCCAATGCTTCGTCTCCCGATGGATTTGCCGCTCCACACTTTTTTCGTTTTCAAGACACCACCTATCTTTTTTTAGGAGCCATTGATGGGAAATTACACTACTATTATAACATTGATGGAAGATTGGCAGTGGATACAACGTTCTTTTTGCATTCGGATAATTTCTTGAACATCGACTGCAAAGGCTACAGCTCATTCGCCGTAAACGACATCGACAACGATGGATTTTTGGATTTGTTTATCGGAACAGATTTGGGCGGCTTGTTGCATTTGGAAGTCGACCCCAACAGCAGTTCTGGTTTGGAAGAGAAATCTCAACAGGAGTTCTTGCTTTACCCGAATCCGTCCAAAGGACTTTTTACCCTTCACGAAAATTCCTCCAAATTCAAATCCATTGCCATTTTCGACGCCTTGGGCCAATCGGTCCCATTCGAAATTTCTCAAAACAATGCTTCTACGCAAATTGCTTTGGAAGAAGGAAAATCGGGAATCTTTATCGTTCAAGTTACTTTCGAAGACCAATCCATCGGCCAAAAAAGAATCGTGATTTTGAAATAAGTTTCGATCGGATGGAACCAGCAAAAATCGAACACTGAAGCCACGGATTTCTCAGATTTACGGGGATTTGTTATTAAATAATTGTACAGGTAGCCGCAGATTTATCAGATTTACGCGGATTTTGTTCTTATAGAATTGTATAAGTAGCCACAGATTTCTCAGATTTACACGGATTTAAATCGTTTCCTCCCTTGAGGGAGGATTAAGGTGGGTGTGCCTCGGAATTAGAACCTTTTTTGTGCATTTGTAGAAATTACTATCTCAAAACACCCACCCTGCCCTCCCTCAAAGGAGGAATAAAAACTTTACGATCTCCACACCCCAATTACCTTCCTTTTCTTAATTCCTTAATGTTTAACACAACTTCACAACTCAAAAACAAAATGCCCAACATCTTTGCGGTTCAACTCTTGCGGTTGCGACTCAAACAAACCATAAACAGCACTTCCGCTACCGGACATGGACGCGTAGACAGCGCCTTGCTCATACAACTGGTTTTTTATTTCTTGGATCTTCGGTTGTTGCGCAAAAATCGATGGTTCGAAATCATTTTTCAATTCCTTTTGCCAAAAATTCCAGTCTTTTGATTTCAATTTCTCCCAATCAAAATTGGATTCTCGGGGAACAACGCCTGCATACGCCATGGCTGTACTCACGTGAATTTGTGGATCAATTAAATACAAAAACAATCCTTTCAAAGACAAATCAAAAGGCGTCAACACAGTTCCTGTTTCGGTTGCCATTTGCGGTTGATTGGCCACAAAAAACGGACAATCACTTCCCAATTTGGCTGCCATTTGACGCAAAACCTCATCCGAAATACCCAATTGAAAAAAGTCATTCAACCCTTTCAACGCAAAAGTTGCATTGGAGGAGCCGCCGCCCAATCCCGCGCCCATCGGAATATTTTTTTGTAAAATCATCTGTACAGGCGAAATGGAATACTCCTTCCGAATCAATTCATACGCTTTCCAAATCAGGTTGTCCTCCAATTTTCCCTGCACTTCTTTGCCTAAAATTTGAAGCGAAAATTCATCCGCAGGCAAAATTTCCAATACATCGGTCAAGGGCACTGGAAACTTCAACGAAGCTAGGTTGTGGAAACCATCGGGGCGTTTGTTCAAGATAAACAAACCCAAGTTGATTTTGGCATTTGAAAACAATATCATAGAACAAATGTAGCATAAGCGAAGTATTTTTGTAACTTTCGCCCCTCAAAATTAATTCCTATGGCAACGTATTTAGACTTTGAACAACCGCTACTAGAACTGGAAGAGCAAATTGAGCAAACAAAAGAAATTGGCGCATCTACGGAAGTAGATATGGACGATAAAATTAAAGAGCTCGAGAAAAAACTAAAGGCTAAAACCAAAGAAATTTTCACCAATCTTACTCCTTGGCAACGCGTACAATTGTCTCGTCACCCAGAAAGACCGTATACTTTGGCTTACATTGAAGCCATGACCAATGGTAAATTTCAAGAATTGCATGGCGACAGAGGCGTGAAGGACGACAAAGCGATGGTCGGTGGATTTGGTGAGTTGGACGGACGAACGGTGATGTTTATCGGTCAACAAAAAGGGGTGAATACCAAAATGCGCCAATACCGAAACTTCGGTATGCCCAATCCGGAAGGTTACAGAAAAGCATTGCGCTTGATGAAAATGGCCGAGAAATTCAACAAACCCATTGTCACTTTAATCGACACGCCGGGAGCTTATCCAGGATTGGAAGCGGAAGAACGTGGACAAGGTGAAGCCATTGCGCGCAACATCTACGAAATGATGCGTTTGAAAGTGCCTGTTATCTGTATCATCATTGGTGAAGGTGCTTCGGGTGGCGCATTGGGAATTGGTGTGGGCGACAAAGTAGTCATGATGGAAAACACCTGGTATTCGGTAATTTCACCAGAATCTTGCTCTTCTATCCTTTGGCGTTCTTGGGATTTCAAAGAAACCGCAGCAGATGCGTTGAAATTGACCTCCGAAGACATGTTGAAAAACAAAATCATCGACGACGTGATCAAAGAACCTTCCAACGGTGCACACCGCGATCCAGAAGGCGCCTATCTTGCCGTGAAAAAAGCAATTCAAACCTATTTGAAAGAATTGGATCCAATTGCTGCCGAAAAACGAATCAACGACCGAATTGAAAAATTCAATAAAATGGGGGTTTGGAAATAGAATTCCAATAAAAATCAATTGAAACTAAAATCCGATTTTGCAGTAGCAAAGTCGGATTTTTTCTTTTTACAATTATTAAGATTTCATTAAATTAATACTTGGAATGTAAGAAATTTAAATTTGAAACGTCTACTATAAATATTTCAATGTATCTTTCAGCGTGAGTAAAAAAATCGTCATCATCGGCAACGGCATAGCAGGAATCACCGCTGCTCGTGAAATCCGCAAACGAAGTGGTTTTGAAATTGTTGTCGTTTCCTCAGAAAGTCAATATTTCTTTTCCCGAACGGCTTTGATGTATGTATTCATGGGGCACATGCGGTTTGAAGATTTACAGCCCTACGAAAACAATTTTTGGGAGAAAAACCGCATCAAATTGGTCTACAATCGGGTGGAAAAAATTGATAGCACGACAAAAGAAGTCCTGCTACAATCCGGAGAAAAAATCTCCTACGATGATTTAATTTTGGCCACGGGTTCGAAATCCAATGTTTTCAATTGGCCGGGAACGCATTTCAAAGGAGTTCAAGGCTTGTATTCCAAACAAGATTTAGAGTCGTTAGAAGAACGAAGTCCAAAAATAAAAAAGGCAGTGATTGTGGGCGGTGGTTTGATTGGAATCGAATTGGCCGAAATGCTTTTGAGTCGAAATGTTGAAGTGCACTTTATCGTGCGTGAAGCCCGCTTTTGGAATTTAATTTTACCCGACGCTGATGCCGATTTTGTTTCCCAACACATTGGTCATCACAAGGGTTTGATCCTGCACTACAACGAAGAGTTAGCTGAAATTATAGGAGATGAAAACGAGGAAGTGACCCGTGTTGTTTTAAAAAATGGAACGATCTTGGAGACGCAACTCGTTGGCTTGACCGTTGGCGTTTCTCCCAATATTTCAGTAACGGAAAACTCCGGCATTGAAACCGACAGGGGAATTTTGGTAAATGCCAACTTGCAAACTTCGGTTCAAAATATTTATGCCATTGGTGATTGTGCTCAAATGCGCACGGCCATTGGTAAACGCAGACCCGTGGAACAAGTTTGGTACACGGGACGAATGATGGGTGAAGTGGTCGCTGAAACAATCTGTAACAAACCAACAGCCTATCAACCGAGCCATTGGTTCAACTCCGCTAAATTCTTCGATTTGGAATACCAAACGTACGGATGGGTTTTTGCTCAACGTGACGAAAACGAATCGGAATTCATATGGAAAGATGAGAAAAACGAGCGAATGCTTCATTTCGTATTCGATAAAAAATCGGAAGAATTCATTGGTGTAAATTGCTTTGGTATTCGCTTGCGCCACGAAGTGATGAACCATTGGTTGACGGAGAAAAAAGACATCAATTTTGTCCTTCAAAATTTCACAGCCGCCAACTTTAATCCTGAATTTTTCAAGTCTTTTGAACAGCCGTTGCTCCAATCTTATAACGCTCTCTTTCATAAAAACCTTGTTCTCCAACCCAAAAAATGGTGGCAAAAAATCCTCGCGAAAAATGAAAACTAGTCAAGACGCTAATTTTTCAATTTCTGGCGATAAAAGTCAAGCGCTCAGTCTCTTTAAGAAAATTGGCATTGGCTTATTTTTAGCTGGAATTATTTGCCTTACTCAAGCCTATCAATCCAAGAAAGACACGCAATATCTTTTTTCCATGCTGGCATTTGCGGGCATGCTCAGCGGCTCTTTTTTCTTCACCTACCGCAACGGAAATTTGTTCAAAGACAGACTTTTTTCAAAAACCGCTTCCGGCGTGCAGTGGTTGGCTTTGCTATTTAGCCTGTTCGGATTTAGTATTTTACTTTTCGCCTGGGCTGGTATCGCCTTTTTTCCCGCCACTCAATCGCTGATTATTTCTTTCTCCTCCATGGTTATTGGAATTGGATTGACCAGTTATGCGCTGTATGGCACATCGGGTGCTGGCATCAAAAATGACGGAGTTTGGACTTCCTCTTTAACCGGTCGAGGAATGGCGGGTTGGGCATTTGGATTGTTGCTCAGCTATTTTTACATCGTTTTGTATTGGGGCAAAGATCCTTTCCCGATGCTCATCAGTTTATTTGATTCCTTGTCGATGGTTTTCCGAGGAAAATCGGCCGATAAGTGGTTCGTTTATGGCACCTTGTATACGTTTGTCATTCTCTTTTTGGGTGCCAAGTTCATGCTCAAATACCGACACAATCGCTATCAATTGGTGCGCACAACGGTGGTGATTTTATCTCAATTAATTTTTGCCTATTTCATTCCGAATCTATTAGAAGCTTTGAATTATAATTCTGCCAGTATGATGGTGGATGGACAAGACGTGTTCCAAGGATATTACAATGCGAACCCAGTCAACTCTTGGCCCCTCAATTACGAAGCTTTCTTGCCCGATCGTTTCACGGCGCACGCCAATCCGGTCTATCAACCTGTTGGTATGCTGTATTTGTTCATCGGCTTGGGGATGTTTTTGATTATCACTCCGCTTTTGACTTATTTGGTCGGCAAACGCTGGTATTGCAGTTGGATTTGTGGCTGCGGAGGTTTGGCAGAAACAGCTGGCGACGGTTTCCGACATTTGTCGAACAAAACCGTGAAAGCCTGGAAAATTGAGCGATGGATAATTCATTCGGTCATGGTTTTCGTGCTTCTGATGACCATTGCCGTCATGATTCCTTTTTTCAGTGGAAAAGAATACGTCATTGGTTTTGCAGTCATCAACAAACATTCGTTTTTTGTGATTGTTTCTATCCTACTGATTTTGGCATTCTTGTTCCTCTACAATCAATCGAAGAAAAGAGAACACAAACACCATTATTTAGGGGTTGGGATGATCATCATGGTCCTCATTTTTGTACTGTTTGTGATCAGTTATTTTGCCGGTTACAAAAATGCTTTTTTCATTGAAAGTGGCAAACTGAAAAAAATGTACGGCTTCTTTGTTGGCGCAGCATTTTCGGGTGTAATTGGCGTAGGCTTCTACCCGATTTTAGGCAACCGTATTTGGTGTCGTTTTGGCTGTCCGATGGCTGGTTATATGGGTATTATTCAACGTTTCAAATCGCGTTTCAGAATCACCACCAATGGAGGACAATGTATTTCTTGTGGCAATTGCTCTACATATTGTGAGCAAGGAATTGACGTGCGGGCCTATGCGCAAAAAGGACAAAATATCGTCCGTGCCAGTTGCGTAGGTTGTGGTGTTTGCTCTGCTGTTTGTCCTCGAGGTGTTTTGAAATTAGAAAATGGCCCTGAAGACGGTCGCATCAACGACAACCCCATTTTAATCGGTAAAGAGGGAATTTCCTTGCAAGGATTCCACGATTCAGAAATGTAAATCAATTCAAAATTTAGTTCCTTTTATCCATGTCAAAACCGATTGTAACGGTAATCATTCCTGCATTTAACGAAGAAAAATCCATCGGAAAAGTCATTGACGCCATTCCAAAGTCTGTTGTAGACTTTGTGATTGTGGTCAGCAACACGTCAACCGATAACACGGTCGAAGTGGCAAAAAAAGCAGGCGCCATTGTATTAGAAGAAGCGCGAAAAGGCTATGGCTGGGCCTGTTTACTCGGTATTGAAAAATCCAAAGAATTGAAAACGGAAATTGTGGTTTTTCTCGACGGTGATTTTTCGGATTACCCAGAAGAAATTCCAGATGTGATTGCACCCATTTTGAATGACGGTTTAGATTTGGTTATCGGGTCTCGCGCACTGGGAAAAAAAGAAAAAGGTTCTCTTACACCCCAGCAAATTTTTGGCAATTGGCTCGCCACAAAATTGATTCGGATTTTTTACGGAGCAAAATTCACGGATCTAGGACCATTTCGCGCCATGAAAGCGGCTTCGCTGGACCAATTGGGGATGGCCGATAAAACTTACGGTTGGACAATAGAAATGCAGATAAAAGCAGTCAAGAAAAAGATGCGATTTGTGGAAGTTCCGGTGAATTATAAAAAGAGAATTGGCGTATCAAAAGTGTCTGGCACATTAAAAGGAACAGTACTTGCAGGAATAAAGATTATCTCAGCCGTTTTTAAATATCTATTTTAGTTACATTTGTTTTCGAAAAATACTTTTAAACTTTTTAGTTACGCAATATGATAAAGTCCTTTTTGTTTTTGTCGCTACTGTTATTTGCCCTTCCAAGCATTGCTCAGGTAGCCAAATCAGTGAACGGTCAGATGATTGATCTTACAACTGAAAATGCAATTGAAGAGGTTGAGGTTCAATTGGTCAACAAAAAAACAAACGCAATATTTACGACTGAATCGGATGAAAATGGCCGCTTCGAGTTCAAGAATGTGCCACTTGGGGATTACTCATTCAACGTTTCTGACAAAGATTACCGTCCAGAATCTTTCCCAATAACTTTTGACTCAGCGCACATTAACAATTTTACTTTTGGTGAACCCATTCCGGCAGCTTTGGAAGTGAGTTGGATGTTCAACTGGGGTGACCGTGGTGACCAAGAACATTACTGGTCGCATTTCACCGCCAAAATATTGTTGGCCATTTATGGTTTCTGTTTGATTCTTATTTTCTTCTACAGTGTTTTGCAATTGACTTTGGCGATTACGTATGCGCGAAATCGCAAAAAGAAAGCGACAGCAGTTCACCCGGTTTTGGACGATGCAAACGCTCCATTCGTAACGGTTCAATTGCCGATGTACAACGAATTGTATGTAGCGGAAAGAATTATCGAAAAAGCAGCTGAGTTTGATTATCCGTGGGATAAAATGCAAATTCAAGTCTTGGATGATTCAACCGATGAAACCAAAGACGTTATCGCGAAAAAAGTAGCTGAAGTAGCTGCTCGTGGAATTAATATTCAACATGTTCACAGAACTGACCGAACAGGCTACAAAGCGGGTGCTTTGGACGCAGCAATGAACCAAGTTCAAGGCGAATTCATTGCCATTTTTGATTCAGATTTCGTGCCTGAAAAAGACTGGTTGCGTCAAGCCATGGCGTATTTCACGGATGAAAAAGTCGGTGTTGTGCAAACGCGTTGGGGACATTTGAACAAAGATTATTCCTTGTTGACGGAGTTGCAAGCTTTTGGTTTGAATGGCCATTTCGCCATCGAACAAGGAGGACGAACCGCCTCTGGTCACTTCATCAATTTCAATGGAACCGGTGGAATTTGGCGCAAAACCTGTATTGAAGATGCCGGTGGTTGGGAACACGATACGTTGACAGAAGATTTGGATTTGAGTTACCGTGCACAATTGAAAGGTTGGAAATTCCAATATTGCGAACACATTGTGGCTCCTGCTGAATTACCAATTACCATGTCAGCTTTGAAAAACCAACAACACCGTTGGATGAAAGGAGGCGCGGAATGTTTCATCAAAATGTGGAAACGCATTTTAACAGCGAAAAACGTCAAAGTTGGGAATAAAGTTCACGGACTTTCTCATTTGTTCAACTCGTCCGTTTTCTTGTTCATCTTAACTTTGAGTTTGTTGTCATTGGTTGTTTTGCACATCAAAGACAGTTTTGAAGACTTGAACAACTTCATTTCTATCGGCTCTGTATTCATTCTTTCTACCGTTTTCTTGGGGTATTATTATTGGATGTCGTACCGTGACAAAACAGAGAATACCTTGAAATCGTTCGGGAAATTTGTTGTCCGCTTTTTACAATTCCTAATTGTATCGATGGGACTTTCACTTTCCAACACGGTTGCCGTAATCGAAGGCTATTTAGGAATTAAAAGCTCCTTCGTACGTACACCGAAATTCAACGTTTTGAAAAAAGGTGAAAAGCAATCCAACAAATACGACAAGAAAAGCTTGTCTATCATCAACATTGGTGAATTCGTTTTGTTCTTGACATTTGGATTTACAGCCATCAACCGAGCTATTTACGGAGACTTCGGAATGGTTCCTTTCCATTTGATGTTGGCGACAGGTTATGGCGTGGTTTTCTTCTACACATTGGCTGAATTGAGAGCCGCAAACCGAGGATAAGTTTTGCTGCCCATCGGTCAAAGAAAAAATGGATTTCTTTTCTCCTGGCTGGTTTTATTCGCCTCCTTTGTTTGGTTGTTTCAGCTAAGTCAATCGATGCATTTGCTTGTATTGGGCTCTTTATTCAGTATCGCATTTGTTGCTTATTTATTCCTTGTCTGTTCAGCTCATGAATTTAGCACGCGCAGTATTTGGTTCGGAACAATACTACTTTATTTGCTGGCTTTCTGGCAAATGCCTTTTCTCTCCAATGATTATTATCGATTCTTATGGGATGGCGAATTGATGCATTTGGGGATCAACCCGTATGATTTCACACCCAATCAAATCATTCAATTTCAAAAATTCACTGATTGCAATTTTCTGGATTTGTATGCCGGCATGGGCGATTTGTCGCGACGAAATTATTCTTGCTATCCAACCGTCAACCAAGCTTATTTCTATCTATCTACCCTTTTCTCCAACGATATTGCCACCAATGTTGCCATTATGCGCGCCTTGGTATTTGCAAGTATGCTTTTTGGTGCCTACCATCTGAATTCGATCCTCATTTTCTTAAATTTCTCTGCCAAACGTATTTTTCTATTGCTGCTCAACCCGTTGGTGATTATCGAATCCATGGGCAATTTGCATTTTGAATTGGTAACCGTAGCGTTTTTATTAGCCAGTTTGCATTTGCTATTAAAACAAAAATTCTGGCTTTCGGCTCTCTTTTTTGCCTTCGCTGTGCACGTAAAATTGATTCCACTCCTACTCTTGCCCTTTTTGCTTTCGTATTTGGGTTGGAAGCAAGCACTTCGCTATTATCTATTCGTCGGCTTTTTTGTTGTCCTGCTTTTCCTGCCCCTGTTGAACTTTGAGAATCTCCCTAATTTTGTCATGAGTTTGCGCTTGTATTTCAGAGAATTTGAATTCAATTCCTACCTGCTTTATCCTTATCTGCAATACGGTCAATGGAAATTTGGCTACAATTTGACGAGCTTGTATGCGCCGAAATTGGCGCGTTGGGCTTTGGTCATTATTCTCGGAATTGCCTGGAATCGAAAACAAATCGGGCATTTGGATCTCTTGAAGCGAATGTTTCTCGGAACTATGGTCTACTATTTCCTGACCAGCACCGTTCACCCGTGGTATTGGATTTTGCCTTTAGCCTTGTCTGTTTTTACGTTTTCGTGGTCTGTTCTTTTGGCAAGTTGGTGCGCGATTTTCAGTTATGGAATTTATGAATTGGGTCACCACAGCGATTTCAGAGATTATTTAGCCGCAATGAATGTAGTGGTCATGATAATCTTCTTTTTGGAAATTGTTCAACCGAAAAAATGGAAAGAGCGATTGCCGAAGGTTTTTAGGGTGGGAAATTGACCAGCGCGTTTTTTTTTGAACTATTAAAGAATGAAGAAAAAGAAGTTTGTATAGATTCATTTAGTAAGTAAAACATTCCTCCCTTGAATGAGGCCGCAGGGTAGGTGTTTTGAGAATTTTAAGGTGCAAAGATTCTAAAAATGTTTTATTTCTGTTACACACCCACCTTAATCCTCCCTCAAGGGAGGAAATCCTATAGAATCTGTAAAATCTAACTCCATTTCTATGTCAGAATGGTCTGAGGCAATGCTACTTCTTTTCCTTCTCAGGAACAGGATCGTATCCAAATCCACCCCACGGATGACAGCGAGAAATGCGTCGGATAGCCAAATACAATCCAACGAAAATTCCTCGTTTTTGTATAGCTTCTGCAGCGTAATGTGAACACGTTGGTTCGAACCGACAATTTGCAGGCCAAATTGGGCTTATCAAATATTGATAAGCTTTGATCAATAAAAGGAACGGAAATTGTAGTACTCTACATAAAATGGACATATTCTGAGGTATTCCGACGATTATTTATTAATGTCACGTTAAAAAAGTTGAGTTTTGTTAGTAAACTGTAACTTTTTTTCCAAAATTACATATATTTACCAAGAACTCACATTACAAACTATGTACAAACTCCTTCTCTCCTCCTTTCTTTTTGTTGGTGTATCCGCACTGGCCCAATCTGACCGAGATTATTCTTTGGAACAAGTGGAAGTAATGATGGACAATCACAACGGCGTTATCATGGGTGCCCAAGAACTTTTCGCGAGTGAATGGCACGCTTTACCGCAGCCACAATTTTGGAAGCAAATCATGCAACTTTCGCCAGATACATTTCTTGTCAACGTGGCGGCTACGCGACAAATATTGAAAAAGATAAGTGTGGAAGAATGGTCTGCACAAACCAACGAGCAAAAAGAACTGTACAAAATTGAAATTAGAAAAGAATTTGGCTTGGCGGAAAACGAGCAATTGTATGTGACAAGTGGAAAAAATGATTTCTACAAATTTGATGCGGTCTATCCACAATTGTCTAAGGGTGTTGAAGCTTTTGAAAAAGCGGGAGTTGATCCTTGGTATGCACAAGCTATTTTACTGATCGAAAGTCCAGGTCAAATGAAAAAATCGCGCAGCGGTGCTTATGGAGCGTTTCAGTTGATGCCTGGCGTGGCGCGAGCTCAAGGTTTGACGGTAAACAAGTATGTGGATGAACGAGAAAACTTTGAACGTTCTGCAACCGGCGCTTCTCGCTTAATTTCGCGCATTTGTATTCCCGAAGCAAAAGTAATTTTGGAAAACCACAACATCGAATATGACGAAAATGAGGTTTGGTTCCGTTTATTTGTTTTGCATATCTACCATGCGGGGGCAGGAAATGTTGCCGCCGTCATGAATAAAATCAACCCAACGCAAGGTGGACAAGAATTGATCAAAGAAATGTGGCAAAATACAGCAGCTGGCTTTGGAAACAATTCGCAAAATTATACGCAATTGGCCTTAGCTTCTCAGCTCATTTTGCACGAAATCGTTGAAAAACAAGCCGAACGAATGTATTTCTGTAAGTATCCTTGATGTAGACGTGTCGACTGGAGACGTCAGATTTTAGACATTCAAATCAAGATTCTATTCTCCAACATGTAATCACCCTCTCGGTACAAATTTAATCGATACTGAATTGACACAATGACGGGTGTTTTTTTCCGTGAACCGTTCTCCTTCAAATACGTGTCCCAAATGACCTTTGCAATTTTTACAAACGATTTCTACACGACGACCATCGGCATCTAATACACGCTCTACATTTTCAGATAAATCATCGTCAAAAGAGGGCCAACCACAATTTGAATTGAATTTGCTTGAAGAATCATACAAAGGAGTTTCGCACTGCCGACAAACAAACGTGCCATCGAGTTTAAAATCATTGTATTCTCCCGTTCCAGGATATTCCGTACCTTTTTGTAAGATCACTCTGCTTTCTTCTTCGCTGAGTTGATTCCAATTGGATTTGTCTTTCGTCATACTTTAAAGGTAACAAATCCAATAGAAAAATGTTGTATAAAAGAGCAATTATACTTTCTCATTTCCTCCTCCCATTGCCAAGTTAAATTACCTTTGTTGAAATCCAATACAAGCGCAATCCAATGCAAAAATCCAACGAGCAAATAGCTATTTCGACCATTATATACAGTTTGTTTGGCAATATCCTGCTAGCAGCCTGCAAAGGATTCGCTGGGTTTTTCGGTAATTCGTATGCTTTGATAGCCGATGCGATTGAATCGGTTACAGATATTTTTGCCTCTCTTCTCGTTTTATTCGGATTGAAATATGCGAATCGTCCTGCCGACGAAAATCATCCTTACGGTCACGGACGAGTTGAACCCTTGATTACCTTTTTGGTAGTTGGTTTTCTGGTTGCGACCGCTGCTTTCATCGCTCACGAAAGTATTATGAACATCTTGACGCCACAAAAGGCGCCAAAATCGTGGACCTTATATGTTTTGGGCGTGATTATTCTTTGGAAAGAAGCTTCTTACCAGTATGTGATTCGAAAAAGCAAACAAACAAAAAGTTCCAGTTTAAAAGCCGACGCTTGGCACCATCGCAGTGATGCAATCACCTCTATTGCAGCCTTTATAGGTATTTCAATTGCTCTGATCATGGGAAAGGGGTATGAATCAGCCGATGATTGGGCCGCTTTGTTTGCTTCCGGTTTCATTGTTTACAACAGTTACCTCATCTTTCGTCCTGCCTTGGGTGAAATAATGGACGAGCATGTGTACGATGAACTCATCACGGAAATTCGGGTCATTGCAAAACAAGTAGACGGAGTTCTAGACACTGAAAAGTGTTTCGTACGCAAATCAGGTATCCATTACCACGTTGATCTCCATATCATAGTCGAAGGCGACTGTAGTGTTCGAATCGGTCACGATATTGCGCATCGTTTGAAGGATAAATTGCAATCCGTTTTGCCCGATTTGGGGAACATTTTGATTCACATTGAACCGAATTAAGCTATTTAGTTACCTAGGTAGCTTTCCAATTGTTCGCAAATTCTGATTTGAAATTGAACAACTGTTTACTTACCTTGGTAATTATACCAAAAATTACATCGTTATGAAACAATTGAGAAAAAACAGCTTGTTGATTTTTGCCTTTCCAATTCTGTTAAGCGCTTGCAACAAAGTAAAACCCAAATCAGTAGAAAAAGATATTACTGGTGGCCAATGGAAAATAACACTTTTTTCAGAGGACGGTGAAGATCACCTCAATGATTTTTCAAGCTACACCTTTTCATTTGATGAAAACGGCACTGTAGTAGGAACAAATGGTTCGCAAAACATTTCTGGAACTTGGGCTGTTGAAAAAGACAAAAGCAATGATGACAGTTCCAGTGATGTTGATTTCATACTGACTTTTCCTACCACAAATAATTTTGATGAATTAAGCGACGATTGGGATATCGTTACACAAACTAACTCTAAATTAGAATTGATCGATGTCAGTGGTGGTAACGGAGGCACAGACTTGCTAACCTTTGAAAAAATATAATAAATCAAAAAAAGCCGTTCAGATGAACGGCTTTTTTTAAATAATGATTTTCGAATCTATTACGGATTCATTGCTCCAATTTGACTTTCAAACTCTTTGATCATAAATTGAGCGGATTGTTTCAAAACATTGGTTTTAGGATCCTTCAATTTCACCAATATTTCACCTCCATTCACATCGAAGGTAAAGTTGACATATTTCACCAGCTCAACCAATTTCGCACCACCTTTTAACTCAAAACCGGCCATGTCCATGTTTTCCAAATTGGCAAATCCAGAAAAAGCTGTTTTTCCAAACGTTTCGCATCCCACGGGTACTTTAATAGCCGAACCTGGCACGGATTTGTACGCATCCGAAGAGATACCGCTCACTCCTCTTTCATCGATATCCAACTTCATAGTGCCGCCACTCAAAAAGTTTTGAGCCATTTCCGCCATCGGTTTTCCTTGTGGACCAAATCCCATATAAAAAGCAAAATCAGGCACCATGGAACCCGCCGTTGGATTGCCATACATGGCAAATCCCAATTTTCCACTCATCAAATTGGATAATTTTCCACCCGCCATCATCATGGCCATTTGCATCGGTCCGGCATTTTCAATCAATTTATCCAAAACGCCAGGAGCGTAATCATCCATCCATGTTTGCAACTTCACCATGTCCAAATTCATCGACATAGCGATTTTAGGTTCACCGCTTCCAATATTTTCGCGAATCATAGCCTGCTCATCCGTTTGAAGCATGGTTCGTTTTAGCAGAGAAGCTGAAAAGTGATTTTTCATCGCCATTCGCAATTGACCTTCCTCGAAATAGATGTTGGCTTGAGAAAACGATTCTTTCATCATTTCTTCCATTTGCGCTTTCTTGTCCTTCGCCAATTTGGGTAAAAGTGCTTCATTGCTGATGTAATTGTTATACAAGTGAAGATTCAAAGAAATATCGGACTTTTCTGCAATCAATTTAGCCGCCGTTCCAGTAAGTGTTTTACCCGTTGTTAACTCCATGGCATCTGCAATGGCTGTTTTCACTTCGAAACCGCCTTTTTTTACCATCATCAAGGCCAATTTTCCTTTGATTCCAACGGCCACGTCTCCACTTTGAAAATAATCAATGTCATCATCCGATTCCAAATCATAGCCTCGCTGGGTCAATTGCAATTTTAAACTGTCGGCATTCTTCACTTCCGCGAAAAGATACACCGTTCCCAAATTATTTGGATCCATAGGACCTTCAATGGCATAATAAACTTTCGCATCCAAATTGAGACCACTTTCAATGTTTTTCAATTCACCTTGAATAATGCCACCAAATTTTGGTACCGCCTTGTATTCAGCTTTGTTCAAAATCGATTTCAAATCAATGGAACCAAAAAAAACGACTTTGTTGTTGGCTTGCACAAAAGCGGAAGCGTTTTCTTCCACATTTCGATCATCCGTGTCACTTGAACAAGACGAAAGAAACAGAACAACAAAAACAAAGGGAACTAGGTAATTTAAAAATTTCATGTAGATGATTTTAGTGCTTTTATGCGTCAAAAGTAAAATAATATTTCCACTTGAAATACCAAGATTGTGCCAACTTACATTAATTTTGTTTATGCATTATGTAGAACCCTTTTACGAGTGGCGCGATTTCTATATCGCCTCCGAAGATCCTCAATCACCTTTCTTTGATCGAGTGTATTCTGAGTTTGAATTTGAACATAAAATTTACAATTATGTCATTCATCCTCAATGGGATTCTATCGGTTCGGAAACTCTATTCATAAAAATTTTATTTGTTGAATACGATGACCAATATGCCATTATCGAAATGATTGGGGAATGGAATGATGCGATTGAAAACGATATCATGACCTTTAAACGCGACATAATTGAAGAACTCATGGCGACGGGAATCAATAAATTCATGTTGATTGGCGAAAACGTATTGAATTTTCATTACTCAGATGAAAGCTATTACGAAGAATGGTTTGATGAATTGGACGAAGGATGGGTAGCCATGATTAATTTTCACGACCACGTTTCCCGCGAATTCGCCAAAATAAATTTAGACCAATATTTTATAAGTGGTGGCGAATTGGATGATTTCGATTGGCGTACTTTTTCGCCTTACCAGTTTTTCAAAAAAGTCAATAAAATCGCTGAAAAACGATTAAACTAAAAATCCGATACTGTTCAGTACCGGATTTCTAAAGAATTTTATAGAACATTACCGTTGGATACTTACCATTTGAGATTTTGGGTGGTTGTCGACGAAAAATTGAACAATGTACATGCCGTTTTTAATGTGATCAGGAACTCGGAATTTTTCTTGGTTCAATCCAATTGCACTCGTGCCAAGATTCATGTTCAACACAGATTTACCGTTTAAATCCACCAAATTGACCACTTTATTTCCGTTGATCAAAGTCGAGAACGCTATGTTGATGGAATGATTTTCAGCTGAAAATGAGGCTGTGAAATCTGTTAAAGTTGCCATCTGCTTATTTTCTAGTCCAACCGTTCCATTAATTGTGTAGTTGGATAAATAAATAGCATCACCTGTGTTTTGCGCATTGTTATTTGCCACATTCGTTGCTACATAAAATGTAACCGGACCGACATCTGTAACAGGAGCTGTCCATTGCCAATCCCACAAAGGGAAAGTCGAACCATTGGTACTTGCTGCTGTATGATTGGCATAAAATCGGCTACCTGAATTGGTGAAATTCACTCCACCTGCAGCAGGCGTAAATGTTCCAGCAAACGTGTTAGTAGCATCCAATACGGTGGCTTGAAATCCTTTTTTACTTGGGTTTGAGGCCAAGAACAAACTAATTTGATACGTTTCGCCTGGAACGTAATTCGTAACTGCACCTGACGAATTAACGAGAATGAATTGATTCTCAATACTTCCATCTTGTACCGTTCCGATGTGACAAACGGTACAATTTCCTTCACCCGGTGCTCCTGTTTTTGCTGTAGGTGACCCTGAATTATGGCGGATGGTTTTACTGAATTTTTGAATTTGAATTTCAGGCGCATTTTGCCAAGAAATGCCAAGAATGCCAATAAAAATTAAAGGCAAAAAAATGAGTTGCTTCTTCATATCGTTTTATAACTATTTAGCAAGAATATACTTTGAACGTATTATTCTAATGGTTAAAGTTCTTCTTTTAAAGTGAAACCACCAATTTAATTGTTCAACATGCCTTGTTGCATCCAACAATTAAAATTCGAAATATCAGCATCTGATAATTTTGGTAAGTTTTGTGGCATAGGTGGAATACCTCCTTCGTGACGAATGGACGTTAAAATCACATCAGCGCTCATGCTAACTGAAGCATGATCTTCCAAGGTATATCCTCCGGCTCCATTCGATGCATCATGACAACCCGACGTACTGCAGTTGGCCATCATCAAGGGTAGAATTGTCGCTTGGAAATGAATGGTGTCAGGACACTCAACTACCGGTACTACGTTTGGAACTTTTTCCTTTGTGCAAGAACTTACCTGCATGGAAAGGTATAATAGACCGATAATTAAAATGGGAAATAAGAATTTTACTTTCATGATTTTTTGATTTTGAAATTTCTAGAAATACTGAATCCTAGTCGGAATTGGCCTTTCAACCAATCCTCTTGTGTTAAGGCAACATACTGCAATTCACCAAAACCTCTTGCATTGGTGAAATTGATATGGAAATTATGTCCGTTGGTAACAAATTCGAATCCTAAACCAATGCTATTGGTTGCGGTGGTTCTAAAATTTTCATTTTCAAAATTGTAAAAATACTCTAGGATGACGCCCATGCTTTTATTGATTTTAACGTTTAAGGCTGCACCAAGAGACACTAAATCATTTAAGTCATCTTGCGCCACATAATTGCGGTGAACATACGTTGGCATCAATGCAAAACTGATTCGATCTGAAAATTTACGAGAAAGCACCAATTGCGACGAATAGGCAATTCTTCTTGAAAATTTCCCTTCAAAATTTGCAACAGATTGTGGATCCGATATTTGTTTCATATAGGTATAATACATCGTCCCGACCAACGCCGCAGAAATTGGCATTCCATTTTCTTTGTTCTGTGTCAAAATTCGCGCAGCAATAAAGCCGTCCACCAAAGATGTATATGGTCTTCCAATTCCCTTGCTTCTTCCCAAACCAGCCATTATTTTGTCCGAAATTCCATATTCCATGGCCATGCGAATATCCGCTGCATTATCAAATCCAAAGGCCGTTTGTGCACCTCCATTGCTTCCAGCTACATCTCCGAATCGGTGTTCAATTCTGTACTCCCACATTTTTTTACCCAACATTTCCGTAGAATGGGAATTCACAATACGGGTAGAATTGAATGTTCCCGTCACATCCTGCGCATAGCCAAATTGGCCAATAGAAAACAATACTGCTATTAATCCTAAATTCTTCATAATCTTTATTTTTCAGCAAGTTGGTTCAAATACGCCATCAAATCTTCTATTTGTTGGTCGCTCATTTTATCTTTGGTAAATCGAGGCATGTATTGATTTCGTCCTGGCATAGCGTACGTACCTTGACGGATGATTTGATAAATCGACAAATCACTGTAGTTGGTTTTATTTTTCAAAAATAATTTTGCACTTAATTTGTCATTATCCAGTTTCAAATAGGTCACTCGACCATCCAAATGGCAAAACAAACAAGAGTTATCATAAATGTATTTTCCTTTTTCTGCATCTCCTCCTGCTCCATACTTTCGATCGTCTCTCGGCATAGTTTCCATGAAATGAGCTGAATAGCCAGACGTATATTTTGATTCAATTTCCTTCAACAATTCTTTTTTCTCTTCTGTGGAAAGTTTTTGAAGATTGGCTAGGCTTTGTTTCTGATCAAATGTCAATCGGATATCTTTTAAGTGCAATTCCGTTTGTTTGAAATAATGCATAATTGCCTCTAATTCCCAATCCTTTAAGTTTCGCCCCGATGAACAGTACTTCGCACAAACCTGAATCGAAGCAGGAAGTGAATTTTTGGCTTTGTCTATTAACTCACCATATTTTTTAACGTAGTCGTCGTTGTAGAATGTTTTTCGGTTGTAAATTCCCCAAAAAGTCGAGCCTGGTAAAAAAGGTATTTTATTTTTTCGGGCATAATCTAATCGATCTACTGGATTTTGATCTGCCGCATCACTAAATTCAGCGTTCAAATTATGACAATCCGTACAGACGAAATAGGAAGATATAGCTTTGCTTTTGAAAAGTCCTTTTTTTCGTTTTCCATTCAAAATAAGCTCCAAACCAATTCTGGCTTTTTCCGGATTGTAATCGGCCATGTAATGCTCCGATTTTTCGCCTCCAAGGGCCATTCGGACTTCATCCAATGACATTTCGTCCAAGGTATTTTCGTTCACAGAGGTCCATTCACCCCGTTCAATACTAAAAGAGAATAGCAAGATTAAAAATGCTATTGTGCAGAAAAAGAGAATTTTATTCATTAATAAGGAAAAATAAAGAGTTCGGTAAATGTAGGAAAACTATTTTTTTTTCCAAAATTATTTTCATACTTAAGCAAATTTTAAGAATGAAGAAAAATCATTAGCTTAGTGCCACCATTTGAAACAAATGAACAAAGCAGAAATTCGGAAAATTTACAAGGAAAAGCGCAAGGCAATTTCACCAGGTGAATTGAACGCCAAGTCAGTCGAGATTGTCGAAAAAGCACTTTCGTCTTTTCAAATGGAGGATAAAATGGTCAGCCTATTTTTGCCCATTGAACTTCAGAGAGAAATCAATACATATTCACTCTGGGAAAAAATAACGGGTTTCGGCGGTCAAGTTGCCATTCCTGTCATGAATGTCGCGAAAGGAGATTTGAAACACATTTTGTTTTTGAACCAAAATCAATTGGCTGTCAATGACTTCGGAGTTCCTGAACCTCAATCGGGAAAAATAATCGCAGCACATAAAATTGACGTGGTGTTCGTTCCCTTACTTTGTTTTGACGAACAAGGTCATCGGGTTGGCTATGGCGGTGGATATTACGACAGATTCCTGAAAAAATGCAATCCACAATGTAAATTCATCGGTCTTTCCATTTTTCCACCCATCGAAAAGATTGACGATGTAGAATCCAACGATATCAAGCTACATGCTTGCGTTACTCCCGAAAAAGTATATCGATTTTAATTTTTGGCGCTGTTTTTGTCAACCTTATTGTGTAAACACACGTATATAGTTGTAAATGAAGTGGCTTTTCCTTTTAATCTGGTTCGTTTTGGGTTCCGTAATCTGGGCCCCAACAGGTAAAGGTGTGTTTGGCGTTTGTATTTCCTATCAAGCAAATGGCGCTTATACCACCTATATTGCCTATATGAAAGGACCCAATGGCATTTCAAATAAAAGGAGACTTCTTGAAGATGAATTCATTAAATATGCCTCCGGGTTTTGGCCAAGTATCTACAACAGCGACAATGATAACCTTTTTGCTTCAGAGCGAATCGGTTGCGGAATTGAAGTAGATCCGTCTACAAAAATTCAATATTTGTACTGTTCCCCCATGGACTCCTTGTGGAAACTAAGGTTTGGTATTTCCCCCATGAAAGGAATTCAAGAAGAAGGTTGGAGTGGAAAAAGTTTTCGTCCCTCTTCCGGACAAGAACAATATCTTTACAAAGAATTTGGTATCCACAATATTGACCATGACTTTTTCGTTGATACCAATTTCTGGAAACTGATGCGATCAGTGACCGACCCAGAATGGATTAACTATTATAAAAATTTACCATGAAAAAAAACATCTCCAATTTCCTATTGATTGCTTTCCTCGCATTCTCCAGTGCGGACAACAAAGCAAATGCAACCATCCAAAATACCTGGACTGGTATTCGAACTGAAAACGTTTTATCCAAGCGGCCTGAGCAAATTCGAATAGTTGACAAACTTGAAACAAATTCACAAGCGGATCATTCAGGTGCTTACGCGGAATTATTGTCAAAATATGTTTCTTCTGCTGGAAAAGTAAATTATGCTGGCATCAAGAAAAATGCAGCTAAACTAGACCAAGCCATTGCGTACTTTAAGGATAACACGCCTCAAGGTGATTGGAGCAACTCCAAAAAATTGGCTTATTGGATCAATGCTTATAACCTATTTACGATAAAATTGATCATCGACAATTATCCCGTAACGTCCATCAAAAATATTGCTGGTGGCAAACCTTGGGATAAAAAATTCATCCAATTGGATGGAAAAACGATGAGTTTGAACGATATCGAAAATGGTATTATCCGCAAACAATTCAATGAACCGCGCATTCACTTTGCTGTGAATTGTGCCAGTATTTCCTGTCCGAAATTGGCGAATGAGGAATATACTTCCAGTAACCTGAATACGCTATTGGATAAACAAGCCAAGCGCTACATCAATGATGTCAATGAAAATTCATTTTCTGGAAAAACAGTACAAATCTCCAGTATTTTTGATTGGTATCAGGGAGATTTCACTGGCGGAATAATCCCGTTTCTCAATAAATTTTCCAATTCAAAAATTCCTTCAGATGCCAAAATCACCTACAAGGAATACAACTGGAACTTGAACAATTAAAATTTGAAAGCGTACTTTCGGTAAGATGATTACACTTCAATTGTCAAGCCATCGTACGCAATGTCAACATTTTCTGGGAGTATTTTTGAGATCTCTTTCTGCAAACCTAAGAGATGAGAGATATGCGTCAAATAGGCCTTTTCAGGTTTGATTTCATCAATAAAAGCCAGTGCTTGTTCTAAATTAAAGTGCGAAATATGCTCGGTTAAACGTAAGGCATTTACGACTAAAATTCGCGTTCCTTTTATTTTTTCGATTTCGATTTTTGGAATGGTTTTCGCATCTGTGATATAGGTGAAATCCCCTATTCTGTAGCCAAAAACAGGCATTTTGTAGTGCAGTACTTCAATAGGAATAAATTCCAAATCTTCGACCACAAAGGGTTGATTGGTGATGAGATTTACATGAACTTTTGGAATTCCTGGATACGGATTGTCGTTGAAAACATATGAAAATTCTCTTTTGAGCGCGTGCTGTACTTCTTGTGTACAATAGACTTGCATATCTCGATTTTCTTTGAAATTGAAAGCACGTACATCATCCATTCCAGCCACATGATCTTTGTGTTCATGTGTAAAAACGACTGCCGACAAGGTTTGCACCCTTTCCTTCAACATTTGCTGACGAAAATCAGGTCCTGTGTCAATGACATAGTTTTTTTCATTAAACGATAGCATGACCGAACTGCGCAAGCGGTTGTCTTTTGGATCCGATGATTGACAAACAATACAATCGCAAGCGATTACCGGAACACCTTGTGAAGTTCCTGTGCCGAGAAAAGTAACTTTCATCTTTTCCATTTTACGCTTCTTTCCAAATTTTTATGCCCAACAGGCACCATCCCGTGATCATTAGTAAACCGCCAATTGGTGTGATCGGTCCTAAAAATTTAAGTGATATATCCATTGGTGCTTGCATCGAAAGTCCGTAAATGGAAACAGAGAAAAACAGGGTTCCAAAAATCAATAAACGAACGGGCCATTTTAGTGAAAAATTCCATTTATCCGCAAAACTTCCTATTAGCAATAAACCCAATCCTTGGTACATTTGGTAACGAACACCTGTTTCAAAAGATTGCAAACTTTCAGGCGTAAGAACTTTTTTCAACGCATGTGCACCAAATGCGCCAAGAATGATTGCCGTAGCTATGAAAAAAATAGCCCAAAGAAAAATTGTTTTCTGTTTCATAAATTTGAGTCGTTTTTCAAAGTTAAGGTATATTCCAAAACATTCTTCCACCCTTTCCATTTTCCGTAATCTCCAATGGTTTCATTGTGCCAGAGAAAAATAAAATCTCCTCCATATTGCTGGACTTCTTGGAACAAATCCTGAATTTTCGATTTGGATTCTGCTATTGAATATTTTTTATACTCCAGCAAGGTCCCGTCCATATAGGCAAAAGGGCGAATTTGTAGGTCTGTCTTTTTGTTAACTGACAAATCAAACCAAGGAAATTTATGGGCAGTCCCATTTCTAAAACCAATTTCATCTGCAAAGCCCATCGTAAAATCCTCTTGAATTCCTTCGTTAATCAGATGCTGAAAGGTAGTAGGGAATTTTAATTTTAAAAAATGTTGCCGTGAAATTTGAACCTTTCTTTGAAGAGTTTCCTCTAAACTGGCTTTTTCTTCGCTCAACAAATGTGACTTCTCATTGGAAACATAGCTTGGATGAATGCCAAATTCCGCTTTTTCGCTCATTTTTCGAATTAAATTTTGATGCGCAATCTGGTGGCGAGAAATATTGTTATCCAAGTTTCCATAGTCGCCTACCAACCAAAAAATACGGACTTTAAATTTTTGAGCTACCGAGCCAATCCATTCAAATGTGTCATATGGGTCTTTTTTCTTGCGCGCCAAAACTCGATGTCGCTCATGTAATCTTTTGAAATTTCCTTGCAAAACATCCCTTGCCATGGAAAGCAATTTACGCTTTCCTCTTTTTAAAAGATACGCATAGGTATTGTCTATATCAAAGGATGGAATGAGCTGACCGATTTGAATTTTTGAGTCCAATGGCTGCTGGATTTCTCTTTCAATTTCTGCAATTATTGCCAAAGCCCAACGATCACAAATGCATTGTTGCAGCCATCCATTTTTGAATTGCACGCTTTCATTGCCCATAAATCTCCCGTGTTGATCTAAAACCACCGGTTGATACTCTTCCATTCGGGTTAAAACATAAAAAATGGATGAAATTGGGTCGGGTTCTCCATCAAATGCAAGACATTCAATTCCTTTCCAAATGGATTTTCCAATTTTCATTTGAGTCAAACCAGATTCATTCAAAACCTGTCCCGAATTCCATTTTGAAAAAGAAATTTTCGGCGATGTTATTGCATCAAATTCTGTAGTCGAATCGGTTAATTGAAACTCAATTCCACGCAAACCAAAGATAAAATCCAAGGTATATTCCCAGCGCTCATTGACCTCGTCAACCTGTACTACTAGCATTTTATAAGTATCGGATAATTTGTTCACAGATGAATTCAGCTGCTTTTCCATCGCCATAAAAATTGGGGTATGAAAAACCTTGAGCGGATTCAAAATGATCGTAGGCAGCGATGATTCGCTCCTCGTCATGATCGGTTAAAATCGCATTTCCATTTTCGACGATTTCCACCCATTCCGTTTGCGGACGAAGAATGATGCAAGGTTTTTGAAAGAAAAAGGACTCTTTTTGCAAACCGCCACTATCCGTAATTATCATTCTGGCGTGTTTCTCCAAGGAAATAATATCCAAGAAACCGGCTGGGTCGATGATTTGAATGTGTGGGTTTTGCTCCAATCGTTGTTGCAATTCTTCTCCAAGCAATTCTTCCATTTTTTTCTTTGTGCGCGGATGCAGTGGCAATACAATTTTGTTGTTGGATCGCGTTTGAATCGTTAAGAGCGCACTAAAAATAGACTTTAAATTTTCGGCAATATCTGTATTGGCATCTCGGTGTATGGTGCACAAAATAAACGCATTGGAGGTCAAATTCAAATCGGAAAGGATCGTGGATTTCTCATCGGATACTTTCGAAAAATAAAGACTGTTGTCGTACATCACATCACCACAATGCAGCACCAACGGGTGATCTTCATTCACCATCTCGGCAATTGTTAAATCAAACCCTTCCTTTTGCAAATTTTGCAAACCTGTATTTGTGGGTGTAAAGAGCATTGTCGACATGTGATCACACGCAATACGATTTACTTCTTCGGGCATGCGCTTATTGAAACTGCGCAAACCGGCTTCCACGTGAATAACGGGGATGTGAATTTTGGAGGCCGCTAACGCACCCGCTATCGTAGAATTCGTATCTCCATAGACCAAAACGGCAGTTGGATTTTCATCCAGAAATATTTTTTCCAAACCTTCCAGCATTTTAGCGGTTTGGGCACCATGCCCACCGGACCCAACATTCAAGTTGTACTTGGGGCGAGGAATTCCCATTTCATTGAAAAAAATGTCGGACATGTTTTCATCGTAATGTTGACCTGTGTGAACAATTATTTCTTCCAATTGATCTTGAAAAACAGTCTGGACTGCCCTAGAAATGGCGGATGATTTTATGATTTGTGGACGAGCGCCAACGATCGTAATGATTTTTTTCATGCTGCTAAAACGCAATATTTTTGTCTGCGAGGCTAAGATAACCATTATCCGTAAATATGACATGGTCGAGCACCTCGATGCCAATGAATTCGCCGAACGCTTTCAAGTTTTTGGTTAACTTGATATCCTGCGGACTCGCCACCAGATTCCCACTGGGATGATTGTGCGCTAAAATCAAGGCGGAAGCTTGGTGCAACAAAGCCGATTTGAAAATAACTTTGCCATCTGCGACCGTTCCTGAAATGCCGCCTTTGGATATTTGTTCATAACGCAAAACATGGTTGCCACGGTCAAGAAACACCACATAGAATTCCTCGTGTTGCAGATCTTGAAACAAGTGATTGAGCAATTCATATACGTCATTGGAAGATTCGATTTTGACTTTTTTCGCTTTGTCGGCTTCTTTTCGTCGTCGCCCTAGTTCTAATGCTGCCATTAAAGTCAAAGCTTTCGCTTCACCCATTCCTTTGTGAATCGTTAATTCATTTACGCTGGACCTTCCCAACTGGTGTAAATCGTTGTGGTGGGCATTGAGAATTTCTTGTGCTAATTCAACGGCTGATTTATTTCTAGAACCAGAACCTAGTAAAATAGCAATGATTTCAGAATCTGATAGCGCATTTTTTCCTTTCAGTAACATCTTTTCTCTGGGGCGATCATCCTCCGCCCACAGTTTGATAGTAGTGTTCATTTGCATAGTAATCGATTTGTGTTTCTACCTAAGTTACGAAAAAAGTTATTTGCTTTTCAACTGACATCGTAAAAAAAAAGAAGTAGGTATGTTTGACTAAATAGTCATACCCTGTAACTAAATCTGAAGGAAATTCGTAGAAACACGAACACCTTTTCTCTTGGTATGATTATTGACAATGGAAGGTGTAGAAGAATTTTGGTCGGAACAGAAGCTGGTAAGGAATACCACTAATTTTGACGACCTTTTACTTGATAGTTAGAAAAATGACAAAATATATATTAATTGCGTTTGGGTTAGGAATCACAACGTTTGCTTGTAGTCAAAAAACACCGGTTAACCGGGATACCAAGGGAACCATAGAAAGAGAAATTGCCTTCAAAAAGGATCACTTTAATTTGCAAGATTTTTTGATCGAAAATCCCTTTTTGGATAAAATCGTCAATGATATTTATGAGTCATTGGACGATACTGCGCGTGTAGCTCAAGTTATCATGCCAGCCATCGGCAAATATGGTGACGAAGAAGCAACCATTACGGAATTGGTTTCATCTAGAAAAATTGGTGGTTTATTGCTCTTGAATGGTAGCAAGGATCAATGCAAAACATGGGTAACGAAATTCAATGCCATCAATCAATCAAAAAATAGTTTGCCATTTTTGTACAGCGCAGATGCAGAACCTACACTTTTCAACCGTAAAATTTCGGGCACGCCAATCGTGAAAAAAGCAAGTGAGATTGCTTCTATTGAAGAAGTAAATCAAACCGCTGCATTGATTTCTAAAGAGCTAAAGGAAATTGGTATTAATTACAACTTCTCGCCCGTTGTTGACATGTCGAAAAACTCGACGGTTGGTTACCGTGGTTTTGGAAAAGATCCAGCGAACATTGTGCCTTGGTCCGAAGCGTTTATTGCAACCTCTCAAAAAATGAATGTGGTTGCTACGGCAAAACATTTCCCAGGGCACGGACTCGTTTCTGGTGACACGCACAAAGCTTTACAAGTGATTGATGGTGATTTACAGGAAGTTAAAAACTACCCTGAGTTAATCAAAGATGGGGTGCTTTCAATTATGGTGGGACATTTAGCCGTGGTAAACAATTCGGAATACAACACCAACGGTTTACCCTCAACTATTTCAAAAAACATAGTGACCGATTTGTTGATCGACAGCCTTCATTTCAAAGGATTGATTGTGACCGATGCGATGAACATGGGCGGAGTAACCAATTTCAAATCTGCTGAATTGCGTTCGATTGAAGCGGGATGTGACATTACCTTAATGCCCCAAAATACTGCAAATGCGTTCAGCGAAATCTACCTGAAATACCAAGCTGACGCAGCCTTCAAAAAACGCATTGAAACGTCTGCAAAAAAAGTAATTCGTATGAAGATTTGTTTGGGGTTGATTTAAGGTAGGATATCAATTCGAGTCGCCAAACGCTTGGCTTTCTCCACCAATTCTTTCACCGATTCTGTTCCATACGCCAATGCAACGCCCATTCTTCGAAACGGTCGTGCAGTGGGTTTCGCGAACCAGCGAAAATCTTGATTTTCCAAACTGTGAATGTGTTCTGCTCCAGCAAATGTTGGCCAGGTTAAAATTTCCCGATCCGAAAGCACAACTGCACTTGCTCCATTTCGTTCCCATTTCACTTGTTTAACTGGAATTCCCAAAATAGCTCGTGCATGCAATTCAAACTCATTCAAGTTTTGCGTTCCTGCCAACGTTACCATTCCGGTATCGTGCGGGCGAGGTGATAATTCGGAAAAAATGGTTCCTTCTGTTTTGGAAACGAAAAACTCAACGCCCCAAATTCCAGAACCACCCAAAGCTTTTGTAACATCAGCAGCCATTTGTTGTGCTTGTTTCAAATGCTCAGGATTCATTTCCATGGGTTGCCAGCTTTCTTGGTAATCTCCACGTTCTTGACGATGGCCAATGGGTGGACAAAACAACGTCGTTCCATCTTTTTGTGTCAAGGTCAAAAGCGTGATTTCATAATCGAAATTGATGAAACCTTCGACGATCACTTCCATTTTATCACCGCGAGAACCAGCCATGGCGTAATCCCATGCTTTTTCAATATCCGCTTCTGATTTGATGACGGATTGTCCTTTTCCCGAGCTGGACATTAATGGCTTCACCACACATGGAATACCTGTAAATTCAACGCCTTTTTTCAGTTCTTCAAAAGAACTGGCATACCGATAAGGAGCCGTTTTCACGCCAACTTCTATCGCTGCCAAATCACGAATGGCTTTTCGGTCCATGGTGAAATTTGCCGCTTTTGCGCAAGGAACCACTTGCATGCCTTGCTTTTCATACTCGTACAATCTTTCGGTACGAATCGCTTCTATTTCAGGTACAATGATATCTGGTTGATGTTTGGCTACAATTGCATCCAATGCATCTCCATCCAACATGTTGATAATTTCACGTTCTTGCGCTACTTGCATTGCGGGTGCGTTGTCGTAACTATCAACAGCAACAACGTGTTGTCCTAATCTTTGCAAAGCGATAACGAGTTCTTTCCCCAATTCGCCGGAGCCCAAAAGCATGATTTTATTTCTCATGCGTCAAAGATAAAATGAGTGGACGAATATTTCGAAAGGAAGATTTCAGAATTTATCCACTATTTTCATTTTCGCAGAGATGAATTAAGAAATTGTCAATTCGACCCGATACATCGAGAATATTTGATTTCTGGACCTCGTTCGTAAATTTGGGAATTCCCAAATTCCCAAATTCCCAAATTCCCAAATTCCCAAATAAAAATTCATTTTAATCTTTTGAATGAATGATTCTGCCATACAAACTGACCATTCAACTCACCAAAATTGTTAATTTCAAATGCAAACCCTCAATTTTCATTATCTTCAAACCAAATTTTTTTTATGCGGTTGTTGCGCTTCTTACTTCTCCCCTTTTCTCTGCTTTACGGAGTTGTAACTTGGGTGCGAAATAAATTGTTTGATTTCGGTTTGAAGGAACAATTCAATATTCCTTTTCCGTCTATTACCGTTGGGAATTTATCCACTGGTGGAACGGGAAAAACACCTCATGTTTTGCTTTTGAACAAATGGCTTTCGAAAGAAAAAAAAGTAGTCGTTGTCAGCCGCGGATATGGACGAAAAACAAAAGGTCTTTTGTGGGCAGATGAAAACTCGACGGCTGAAAGTATCGGCGATGAACCTTTGTTGTTTTTGCATGCCGAACCGAAACCATCGGTCATCGTCAGCGAAAAAAGACGATTGGCGATTGATGACCTCGTTAAAAAACCAATTGAAAACGCTGTCGTTCTTTTGGATGATGCTTTTCAGCACCGCCATGTAAAAGCGGGTATTAATATCGTTTTGACGGATTTTTCCAAACCCTATTTCAATGATTTTATGTTGCCTACTGGTAATTTGCGAGAATTTCGATTGGGAATAAAACGAGCCGACTATGTGATTGTAACCAAAACTCCCGTTGATCTTTCCCCCGCTAAAAAAGAAGCCTTTTCGAGTAAAATCAAACGAAAGAAAGACACAATTTACTTTTCTTCTATCGTCTACTCCGACATCGAAACCCTTGACAAATCACTACTCCAACCTGAAATTGAGTATGTGGTGCTAGTGACGGGAATTGCCAATCCAGAACCGTTGGAAACCCATTTGAAGAAAAAATACGACGTTCACCCAGTCGTTTACCCAGATCATTACCAATTTAAGGAGCCAGATATAGAGGATATTCACGGGATTTTTGGTAATTTCGCACGCGAAAAAACAATCATCTTGACGACGGAAAAAGACGCCGTTCGATTGGAGAAATTTAAAGAGATTGGACTTTTGAAAAAATACCCTTGGTGCATTCAAAAAATCACCGTAGAAATAGATAGAGAACAAGAATTGAAGGATAAATTAATAGAATATGTTAGAAAAGTTTAAGGAATCAGTTGCATTCATCAACTCACAAACAAGTGTAAAACCAACCGTTGGTATTATTTTAGGAACAGGTTTGGGAGGTTTAGTAAAAGAGATCAACATCATCGATGAAATTCCTTACGAGCAAATCCCAAATTTCCCTGTTTCAACGGTGGAAAGTCATTCTGGAAAATTGATTTTTGGAGAATTGGGTGGTAAAAAAGTAGTTGCCATGCAAGGCCGTTTCCATTTCTATGAAGGTTACGACATGAAACAAGTTACCTTTCCTGTTCGTGTAATGAAATTATTGGGCATCGAAGCTCTTTTCGTAAGTAATGCTTCAGGTGGAGTTAATCCGGATTTCGCAGTAGGTGAAATCATGATTCAAAACGATCATATTAATTTATTCCCGGCGCATCCTTTGATTGGGAAAAATATTGATGAATTGGGACCTCGTTTTCCTGACATGAGTGAACCTTACGATCCAAGCATGATTGCCTTGGCGCAGCAAATTGCGGGTGAATTGAACATCAAAGTTTCCGTTGGAACCTACGCAGGTTTGACAGGTCCAACTTTGGAAACACCAGCCGAATATCAATTTGTACGAAACATTGGCGCAGATGCTGTCGGTATGTCAACTGTTCCAGAAGTAATCGTTGCTCGCCACATGGATATTCCTTGTTTCGCGATTTCCATCATCACTGATTTAGGCGTTCCAGGTAAAATTCAGAAAGTTTCGGTAGCCGATGTAATTGCAGTTGCCAGTCGTCAGGAGCCAAAAATGACGGCAATTATGAGCCAACTGATAGCAAGAATCTAATTTTTTCATTTTAACAAACGACTGATTTTTTCATGTCAAACACAAGAGATAAATACGAAGTAGTGATTGGACTTGAAGTCCATGCACAAATGTTGACACATAGCAAAGCCTATTCATCCGATTTGAATGAATACGGTTCCATTCCGAACACCAACGTAAGTGTGGTAAGTTTGGGACATCCTGGAACGTTGCCTGTGATGAACAAAAAAACAATTGAGAACGCCATAAAATTGGGGTTATCATTGCATTGTGACATTGCCGAAAACCAATATTTTGCGCGCAAAAACTACTTCTACCCAGATTTACCAAAGGGATATCAAATTACCCAAGACAAAACACCCATTTGCACGGGTGGTTATCTAATCGTCAACGATGAAGATGGCAACGAAAAGAAAATTGGCTTAACACGAATTCACATGGAAGAAGATGCAGGGAAAAGCATCCATGATATCGATGTGAAAGATACTTTGGTCGATTTAAACCGTGCTGGTGTTCCTCTTTTGGAAATCGTTTCGGAACCCGATTTACGTTCCTCTACAGAAGCCTACAATTATGTTTCTGAGGTCCGCAAACTAGTTCGTTATTTGGAAATTTGCGATGGCAACATGGAAGAAGGTTCTTTGCGTTGCGATGCCAATATTTCGGTTCGTCTCAAAGGAGCGGCTGAATTTGGCACCAAAGTGGAAGTGAAAAACATGAACTCCATGCGAAACGTTCAACGTGCCATTGAATATGAAATCGTACGTCAAATTGAGGTGTTGGAAAACGGTGGAACGCTTGAACAGCAAACACGTCAATACGATGCGTTGAAAAATGTTACACATGCCATGCGTTCGAAAGAAGCTGCGAACGATTATCGTTACTTCCCTGAGCCAGACTTGTTGCCTTTGCGTGTCACAGCAGATCAAATAGCAGCTGTAAAAGCTGAAATGCCTGCTTTGCCAAGAGATTTGTTTTTGAAATACACACAAGAATTGGGATTGTCGGCATACGATGCTTACAATTTGACGGACAATAAATTTATTGCCTTGTATTTTGAGGATTTGTTGAAACATACGAATTTATTCAAACTAGCGGCCAACTGGATGATGGGCGATATCAAATCCTATTTGAATGCAAATGGCAAAGAGATTTCCGAATTCCCGCTTGCACCCGAACAAATCGCAGCTTTGATTGATTTGATCAATACTGGTAAAATTTCAAGTACAATCGCTTCTCAGAAGATTTTCCCAGCGATGTTGGAAACGCCAACTGCCAATCCATTGGCATTAGCTGAATCGATGAATTTGATTCAGGATTCCAATGAAGACTCGATTTTAGGATTCATTAACGAGATGAAAAAGCAACATCCAGATGAAGTTGCACGTTATAAAAATGGCGAAAAACAATTGCTTGGTTTCTTGATGGGGCAATTGATGAAAATTTCCAAAGGAAAAGCAGACCCAAAATCAGCCAATCAAATACTAAGAAATGAACTTGAGAAATAAGATGAAATTTATTCCTATCCTTTTGAGCCTTGCTCTCTTTGCTTGCAATTCTGGAAAAACCGATAAAGGTTTACCGATCAATTTTGAAGTGAGCGGACAAATTGATGGCGCCAAAGAACAAAATATCTATATAGAAGCCATTAGCGCTGACGGAACAATTGATGTCGCAAAAGGTGAATTAGGTAGTGATGGGTCTTTCTCCATAGAAGGAAATATTCCGGGTATGGGAATTTACCAAATGCGTTTAGGTGAAGGAGAAGACAAAATCATTCCTCTGACGATGGCGCCAGACGACAAAGTTTCCATTCAAGCGGTTTACGCCGATTTCAGCACAAAACCGACCTTCAAAGGAACGGAATGGGCTGAACCGTTGACGAAATACATGGCTTTGTTTGCTGATTTTGCCGATAACCAAAAAGTTCTAGCTGACTTGGAGCAAAGTGGAGCTACAGAAGAACAATTGATGGGGAAATACTTTGAACTTCGTAAAACCTTGGATGAATTTGCAAAAAAACAAATGCTGAAATCACCAGATAATCCGGTTAACATCATTTTATCTTCCTCTCTTTCTCCAAATGTTGGTTTTGCACATTGGGATCCGAAAAATTTAGAAGTTTTAAAAGAAGTAAGTGCGGGTTTCAACAAACGATTTGCTGGTTCGCCATTGGCTGAAAACATGTCAGGACAAGTTTTTCAAATTGAAAGCGCTTACCAACAATATTTGCAAGAAGGTGCTTTGGCAAAAAATGGACCTTCCGAAGTAGCTCCTGAAATTTCTATGAAAAACCCTGAGGGGAAAATCATGAAATTATCGGACTTAAAAGGGAAATATGTTTTAATTGATTTCTGGGCTTCCTGGTGCGGACCCTGTAGAAAAGAAAATCCAAACGTAGTGCGATTGTACAATGAATACAAGGACAAAGGATTTACGGTTTTTTCCGTCTCATTGGATAAAGATCTAAATGCCTGGAAGGCCGCTATTCTTCATGATGGATTAATTTGGCCGAATCACGTGAGTGATTTGATGATGTGGGAAACTCCATTGATTCAATTGTACGGATTCAATAGCATTCCTCACACCGTTTTAATCGATAAATCAGGGAAAATAATTGCGAGAAACTTACGTGGCGCAAGTTTGGAACAAAAATTGAAAGAGATATTATAAAAATCAGAAAAATATGAAGTTTAAAATACTTTCGTTATTCACGCTATTAATTGTCAATCTAGGTATCGCACAGAAAGACGTAAAGGTAAAAGTAACAGGAAACATTTTCAATACGACCGTTGATTCCATTAGTATTTCGCAATACATGGGGACTTATTTCGTGGATATTATCAAAGTTCCGTTAAAAAAGAACGGTGATTTTTCATTGATAGGATCAATTCCAGCGCAAGACTTTTATGTATTGCGCTTAGGCAACGATAGAGTAAATTTGATACTACGAGATGGCTCTGATATTCAAGTGTACGCCGACGGAAAAGACATCAATTCATTTGGCAATATCGTGGGATCCGACGAAAGCAACAACATGAAAAAATTCATTTTGGAAATGCAGGTTTGGAATATGAAAAAGGATCAAGCTCAAAAAGAGATGCAGCTTCATCCTGAAAATAGAAATGCATTGCAACAAGGTTTGGAAAATGAGTACGCAAAATTTGTAAATAGCCGTCAAGCCTTCATTCAGCAAAACCCAAATTCTCCCGCTTTACTTCCGGTTCTTTCTACAATTGATCCTAACACGGATTGGGCAAATTTTGAAGCCATCGCAAAACAACTTGAAAATGCATTGCCTGGTTCTAAGACCATCCAAAACAACTACGACAGCTACGTGGGTTTGAAAGCCCAAAAAGAAGCGCTGGACTTTTTATCCAAAGGAAAACAAGCACCTGATTTTGAAGAGAAAAAAGCGGATGGCACAACAATGAAACTGTCTGATTTAAAAGGACAAGTAGTGTTGTTAGATTTCTGGGCTTCTTGGTGTGGACCTTGTCGAGCGGAAAATCCAAATGTGGTTCGTTTGTACAACAAATACAAAGACCAAGGCTTTACGGTAATGAGTGTTTCATTAGACAAAGATGGAAACAAATGGCAAGAAGCCATTAAAAAAGATAATTTGAGTTGGCCGAATCATGTGAGTGATTTACAGGGCTGGTCTTCTAAAGCCGCAGGAAAATATCAAGTAAGAGGAATTCCATTCACGGTTCTAATCGATCGCGAAGGAAACATAATCGATACAAAACTTCGGGGAGAGTCTTTGGCCATGGAATTAGAAAAGATTTTTGGCAAATAGACGTGACAGAAAATAAAAAAATATACTTTGCGTCCGACTTCCATTTGGGTGCTCCTAATCAAGAGGAAAGTCGAAAGCGAGAAAAAGCAATCGTTTCATGGCTCGATTCTATCAAAGGAGATGCTGAAGAAATATTTTTGGTAGGTGATCTTTTTGATTTTTGGTTTGAACACAAATTTACTATTCCAAAAGGCGCTGTTCGATTGCAAGGAAAAATTGCCGAAATAACAGATGCAGGGATTCCTGTCCACGTCTTTATCGGTAATCACGATATGTGGATGTTCGATTATTTACCGGCAGAATTAGGCATTCAACTCCATCGAGAACCCCTCACACGAATTTGGAACGGGAAAAATTTTTTTATCGGTCACGGTGATGGTTTAGGCCCGGGTGACAATGGATACAAGTTTTTGAAGAAAGTTTTTGCGAATAAATTTTGCCAATGGGCTTTCGCTCGTTTACACCCAAATTTTTCATTTTGGTTAGCGAATAAATCTTCTCAAAAAAGCCGATTGCATACAGCATTGGCTGATGAAAAGTACTTAGGTGACGACAATGAATGGTTAGCTATCTATTGCAAAGAAACCCTTAAAAAAGAACACTTTGATTACTTTATTTTTGGTCATCGTCACTATCCAATTGATATATCCGTTGGTGAAAACTCGACGTATATCAATTTAGGAGAATGGATTAATTACCAGACGTATGGGGTTTTTGATGGTCATAAGATGGAGTTGTTAACATTCAAGTCACTCCTTTAATTTTCTATCTACTTCATATCCGTAAAATTGTTTTTTTTTCAAGGAAAACATGAATCTTTTCTAGAAATTTTCCATTACTTCTAAAAACAAAAGATTCTTCATTTCCTTCCTCACTTTGAATAATTAGACGATTGTTATCCTCTATTCTCCATTTAAAATTACGACCAACTTGATCTCCTATTTCACTTGTTCCCGTGTTATCAGAATTAAAACGATAAATGAATTGAATTTTTACAGGATATTCATCCAACAATATTGTACCCATATTTTGATCGCGAACGCTATCCTTCCAAGTCATCAAAGAGGTAATCATTTCCCAATCTCTAAGAATTGAAGTTGACAAATTAAAATTAGATATAGCTAATATATACTCAATTAAAAGCGATGTCCCAGTCTGCCACCAGGCCAGTTCAGGATAGCTAACGGAATACTCTCCCGCCCTTAAAAGGGCAGAATGAAAATATTAAGCACAAAAAAACCCTCTACGATTACTCGAAGAGGGTTCTTAAAAGCGGCGTCGACTTACTCTCCCACCCTTAAAAGGGCAGTACCATCAGCGCTATCAGGCTTAACTTCTCTGTTCGGAATGG